>Ga0208125_100048_pt1 | contig 130873 bp, 123 predicted proteins | sample LakWasM128_HOW14_2_FD_183938 | JGI IMG/M metagenome (GOLD analysis project Ga0208125, IMG submission 183938) | Freshwater sediment methanotrophic microbial communities from Lake Washington under simulated oxygen tension - Sediment Metagenome... | ecosystem: Environmental > Aquatic > Freshwater...
CACAATACTGCTTGTACTGATGGATCTTGTTTTGGGAAGTATGACCATACGATTTTTTGATTGTCGTTCAGGTCAAGTGCGTATACGTTGTTTGGGAATGCTGTATGCACATACATCATGTTACCAACAACAACAGGAGCACCTTCGTGGCCACGGTTTACACCAGTAGCGAATGTCCATGCTGCTTTAAGGTTTTTAACGTTACCTTTGTTTACTTGTGCCAAAGCGCTGTAGCCTTGGTTGTTGTGCTGACCACGTGGGTGAGCCCAGTTGTTCGCGTCTTTCATAGCTGCTTCTTGATCTGCAGCTGCTGAGGCTACCATTGGCGCTGCCAATGTCATACCTGCAACTAAGCCAAGTGCTAACTTGATTTTGTTGATTTGCATAAGAATCTCCAAATAATTTACTACATCAGGATATAAAAAATAACAAAAAATAATCTCTTATCGGTCTGCTATTTATACTCCACATTTGTGGAATGGAGCCAATGTAGTTGTTATCAGTATTAATAGCAACACATATTTTTACAATTTGGTTACATATTTGTAAAACTTTTTATAAGAAAAACAACGTAAGCCATGCTGGCATTGGCTTGCAGCAGAAATTACTAAATTAATTATTTGTAATATTTATTTACAAACTTAACACATAATAAATTTAAGTGATTAATTACGATTTAAATCTTTTTTTAATTATTAATAGTAAAAATCTTTAGTTGATAGTTTTGCTGTTTTAAATATTTTGATTTTCGTTTGTAACATTTTATTTACAAATTTTGAAAATCCATGAATACTAATTACAGCAAGCACGCTTGCGAGCAGTTTTGAATTTAATTAAGACATAAAGACATATAACAGTGTTGGCAGCGCATTAATTTTAGCTGCCACACATTGCCCAATTGCTATATTTTGCGTAAAGGATAATGTTCATGAGTCTGTTAAACTTGTTTTGGCTGTTTGTAGTACCCAATAAAGGATGGCGACATCTGATGCAGTCCAAGCTGTCTATGCATCGGCTTTATTTCCTGCATGTTGTTCCGTTTTCCCTGATTCCCCCTTTGTTTATTTATTATGCTGCAGGAGATCTGGCAGGCGACCTGCTACCTGCTTTATCTAGCTCTAAGCTGTTATTAGTCGCTATTATTCTGTTTGTTGTTGAGCTCACAATCGTACCGGTAATGGGTCTGATTCTGCGCCAATTGGCAGAAGTAGCAGAGATTCATCCCAGTTATCACGATTCTTTTACATTAGCTGCTGTAGCGCCAACGCCGTTATGGATTGTGCCTATCTTTTTTCTGATTCCGAATATGTTGTTGAATCTACTGGCATTATCGCTGGCTCTATTTTTTACAGTGAGTTTTATTTATTATGGTATTCCGGCTGTTTTTCGGATAAAAGAACGTGGGCATGCCATGCTTTTATTCGGTGCGGTGCTGACTGCGGGTCTCATCGCATGGGGATTTCTGATGGTTTCAACACTGGTGATACTGGGTAGCGTACAAAGTCTCTAAACCGCATTTTATTTTATATTTATGAGGGGCAGGATTTTTAAATCCTGCCCCTCTATTATTGCTTTGTACGTGTGGCCCCGCATCGACTTAATCTGACAATTGCGGTTAGAATTGAAGTAAGCAATCAATTTTGGTATGCACATGACTTCAAAGTATTTTAGCCGCTGGTATTTTTTATTTCTTATGCTGGCTATTGTCGCAGCTGGCATATTTTCCTGGCGGTATTATCATCGGCCGCAAGGACCAGAATCATTTGCTTCAGGTAATGGCCGCATTGAAGCTACCAGTGTTAATGTGGCTACTAAAACCAGCGGGCGCCTGCTTGAACTGCTAGTACGAGAAGGCGATGATGTTACTGCTGGTCAGGTCATTGCACGCATGGATACCGCAACACTCGTAGCAGATTTGCATGAGGCAGAGGCGCAGGTCAGGCGGGCTAAAGATTTTAAAATGATTGCGCAGGCTAATGTCGCGCAAAGACAAAGTGAAAAATCTGCAGTGGGTGCACTGGTTGCACAGCGCGAAAGCGAACTTTCACTCACTGATAAAGACCTGAAAAGAACCCAGCAGCTTATTGATAAGGGCTTTGTATCCCCACAGAAGCTTGATGTAGACAAAACCAGGAAAGCTGGCGCGGCAGCTTCGGCACGTGCTGCCAAGTCTCAGCAGAATGAAGCACAATCTGCGATTAATGCTGCAATAGCATCCGTAAGCGAGGCGCAGTCTTCAATTGAGGCAGCAGAGGCCAAAGTTGAAAAAATAAAAGCAGATATCAAAGATGCGGCATTAACAGCACCGATTGATGGCCGCGTGCTTTATCGGCTAGCAGAGCCAGGCGAAGTGTTGGGTGCGGGCGGCAATGTTGTTACTTTGCTTGATATTACCGATGTGTACATGACCATTTTTCTGCCGACCTCGCAGGCGGGCAGGGTAAGTATCGGCTCTGACGCACGGATCGTACTTGATGTGCGCCCGGATATTTCTATTCCCGCTAGCGTTACTTTTGTATCGCCTGAGGCACAATTTACGCCTAAATCTGTTGAGACGCGTACGGAGCGAGAAAAGCTCATGTTCCGTATCAAAGTTAAAATTCCGCAGGATCTACTTAAAGCTTACGCCAAGCGCGTTAAAACCGGGCTACCCGGTGTTGCTTACATACGCCTTGATAGCAATGCAGCATGGCCCGAAGACCTGCCGCCTTTAGTCGACAGCAAGAATGCGCAATGAGTGAGCCCACTGTTGCCAGCCTGAGCGGAGTAAGTCTGCGTTATGGCGATATGCTGGCACTGGACAATATTCATCTTGAAATTCCGGCAGGCTGCATGGCCGGGCTTATCGGCCCGGATGGTGTTGGCAAGTCAAGTTTACTGGCGCTGATTTCCGGGGTACGCAAGATTCAGTCTGGCACTGTTCATGTGCTTGAGGGGAATATGGCCGATAAAAACCATCGATCGGCCGTATGCAGCCGAATTGCCTATATGCCGCAGGGTTTAGGTAAGAACCTGTATATGACGCTTTCGGTGTTTGAGAATGTAGAGTTCTTTGGGCGACTATTCGGTCAGGGTCGTGCTGAGCGCGAATCTCGGATAACTGAGCTGCTGGAAAGCACTGGTCTTTCCGCATTTCGCGACCGACCCGCCGGCAAGTTATCAGGCGGTATGAAACAAAAGTTAGGCCTGTGTTGTGCGTTGATACATGACCCGGATTTACTGATTCTGGATGAACCAACCACTGGCGTCGACCCGCTCTCAAGACGTCAGTTCTGGCGCTTGATTGACCGTATTCGCCAGCGGCGACCGCACATGAGTGTGATTATTGCGACGGCTTATATGCAGGAAGCCTCCGGTTTTGATTGGCTGGTAGCAATGGATAACGGTAAAGTATTGGCTACCGGTAGCCCTGCACAATTGCTTGAGCGAACCGCTACTGATAACCTGGACTCAGCTTTTATCAAATTGTTGCCTGAAGAAAAGCGCCTGCATCATCATGAGCTGATTGTTCCTCCTCGACAAGTTCAGGCGGATGCCTCGCCCGCAATCCGCGCCGAAAATCTGACCATGCAATTTGGCAGTTTTGTTGCAGTTGACCATGTTAATTTTGAAATCGGCCGTGGCGAGATTTTTGGCTTTCTTGGTTCTAATGGCTGCGGTAAAACTACCACCATGAAAATGCTTACTGGTCTGTTACCTCCAAGCGAGGGGCAGGCATGGTTGTTCGGCAAGCCGGCAAAAGCACATGACCTTGAAACCCGTAAACGTGTCGGCTATATGACACAGGGTTTTTCCCTATATGGCGAGCTGACGGTAGAGCAGAACCTTGAGCTGCATGCACAGCTGTTTCATCTAGCGGAAGATACCATTGAAGGCCGCGTTCAGGAGATGGTCGACCGCTTTGATCTGGCGAGTCATAGAGCTGTGATGGCAGCAACGCTGCCTTTAGGTATTCGCCAGCGTCTATCACTGGCGGTTGCCGTGATTCATAAGCCTGAAATGCTGATTCTTGATGAGCCGACATCAGGTGTTGACCCGGTGGCGCGTGACAGGTTCTGGAGTTTTCTGGTGGATCTGTCGCGTAACGATGGCGTCACGATTTTTATCTCCACACACTTTATGAACGAGGGCGAGCGTTGCGACCGTGTTTCGCTGATGCACGCCGGGCGCGTGCTGGCGTGTGATTCGCCGCAGGTGCTGATTAAGCAGCGTAATAAAACCTCGCTTGAAGATACGTTTATTGATTATATTGAAGAGGCAACCGGCGAGGGTATTGATACATCAGAACCGGTTTCTGTTGCTGGTGTAACGCCAGATCGGCCTGCGGCACTGCCATCTAAGTTCAGTTTACTGCGTCTGTTTGGCTATGCTTATCGTGAGCTGCTGGAAGTCATGCGTGATCCGGTGCGGCTGGTATTTTCACTGCTGGGCTCTGTGCTGCTGATGTTCATGATGGGCTATGGCATCAGCATGGATGTTGAAGATTTGCGCTTTGCGGTGCTCGACCGTGACCAGACGCCACAAAGCCGCGACTATATTGAGAATATTGCCGGGTCACGCTATTTCACCATGCTGCCGGAGATCAGAAGCAGCAATGAGCTGGACCTGCGTATGTCGAGCGGAGAGGTTAGTGTTGCACTGGAAATTCCGCCTGATTTTGGTAAAGATATTTTACGCGGCCGGGCCACTGAAATTGGTGTGTGGGTAGATGGTGCCATGCCGTTTCGCGGTGAAACAATCCTGGGTTACGTGCAGGGCATGCACTACGATTACCTGACTCAGCTGGTAAAACAGAGTACAGGCAAAGAAACCAGAGCTGTGCCAGCCAATATCGAGATGCGCTATCGATACAATCAGGACTTTCAAAGTCTGTATGCAATGGTGCCGGCCGTGATTCCGATACTGCTGGTTTTTATCCCCTCTATATTGATGGCAGTGGGCGTTGTACGTGAAAAAGAGCTGGGCTCGATTACCAATCTTTATGCCACGCCGGTAACGCGGCTTGAGTTTCTGCTGGGCAAACAGCTGCCTTATATCGGCGTGAGCATGATCAGTTTTTTTGGTCTGGTTGCACTTTCGGTTTTTGTGTTTAGCGTGCCGCTTAAAGGCAGTTTGCTGACCTTAAGTTTTGCTGCGTTGATTTTTGTGACGGTAACTACCGGTATCGGGCTGCTGATGTCGGCGTTTACCAAAACGCAGATTGCAGCACTTGGTGCGACTGCAATTACCACTTTGCTTGCTACTGTGAGTTTCTCCGGTTTAACGAATCCGGTATCTTCGCTGACCGGGATTGGTGGCTATATCGGACAGGTTTTCCCTGCCACTTATTTTTTGAATATAAGCCGCGGCTTGTTTACCAAAGCGCTTGAATTTAAAGACCTTTATTTTGACTTTCTGGCACTCGCTGCATTTATTCCAGTGTTGACTGTGCTGAGCGTGATTTTTCTGAATAAGCAGGAAAAATAATCATGCGCCGCATTCTGAATATCTATCGATTGGGAATAAAAGAGCTGCGCAGCCTCGCACACGACAGCATCATGCTGGTATTGATTGTCTGGGCCTTTACCGGTGCTATTTACGCAAGCTCTACCGCAACCTCGCAGGAACTGCACAATGCGCCGATAGCCTTTGTTGACGAAGATCAGTCCAATCTTTCAACACGCATGATCAGTGCATTTTATGGACCGTATTTTAAAAAGCCGGTCATGATCACGCCTGCGGAAATAGATACGGGACTGGATGCCGGTATCTATACTTTCGTAGTCAATATTCCGCCTGATTTTGAGCGCGATGTGGTTGCCGGCCGCAGCCCTAACATTCAGGTCAATATTGACGCCACCAGAATGTCGCAGGCATTTATCGGCGCCGGTTATATTCAAAATATCATGAATGGCGAGATCGCCGGTTTTTTGAAAGGCTTCCGCCAGGATGAGGCATTACCGATCAGTCTGGTTCCACATGTTAAATTCAACCCGAATTTAAGCAGCGCCTGGTTCAGCAGCATCATGGAAATTATGAATAACATCACGATGCTCGGCATTATGCTGACAGGCGCAGCGCTGATACGTGAGCGTGAGCATGGCACGCTGGAACATCTGATGGTAATGCCTGTTAATGCCGCTGAGATTATTCTGGCCAAAATATGGTCTATGGGCTTGGTGGTGCTGGTCGCGGCCTGGTTGTCACTGTATTTCATGGTGCAAGGGGTTCTGCATGTGCCGATACAAGGCTCAATTCTTCTATTTATGTGCGGGGCATTACTACATTTGCTTGCGGTGACTTCGATAGGTGTTTTTATGGGTACGGTTGCGCGTAATATGCCGCAACTAGGCTTGCTGTTGATTTTGACGGTGCTGCCGCTGCAGATGTTATCTGGCGGCATTACGCCAAGGGAGAGTATGCCGCTGTTTGTTCAGCTGATTATGCAGGCGGCACCTACCACACATTTTGTGAGTATGGCGCAGGCAATCCTTTATCGCGGTGCCGGTTTTGATGTGGTATGGCCAAGTTTTATCGCAGTTTTTGCGATAGCGATCATCTTCTTTACACTATCGCTGATGCTGTTCCGTAGAAGTTTGGCTTCTGCGTGAACACTGCGTTTGTTATTTAGCCACTGAAGCCGCCGCGGCTACCTTCTGCTGCAAAACGTATTTTCAGTGACAGGTCATTGCGGGAGTCCGCATTAGCCAGCGCATTGTCTTCATCGATTTTTCCGTTGGCAAACAGCTTGAACAAAGACTGGTCAAACGTCTGCATGCCGATATCCGTGTTTTCAGCCATGATCTCTTTGATTTCACTCATCTTTTGTTTCTGAATCAGCTCGGCAACATAAGGCGTATTGATCATGACTTCGGAGGCGGCGACACGTTTGCTTTGTTTACCTGGAATCAGGCGCTGCGAAACAATGCCAACCAGATTCATGGACATGCCGAGCAGCAGGCCAGCGCGGCCATCTTCGGGGAAGAAGGAAATAACGCGCTCTAACGCCTGATTGGCATTGTTTGCGTGCAGGGTTGCCAGACATAAATGGCCGGTTTCAGCATAAGCGAGCGCGTTTTTCATGCCATCCATATCACGTACTTCGCCGATTAAAATCACGTCAGGCGCCTGACGCATTGCATTTTTCAGGCCATTTTCAAATGACAGGGTGTCAATGCCGACTTCACGCTGGTCAACCACAGATTTTTTGTGCGGATGCACAAATTCAATCGGATCTTCAAGTGTCAGGATATGACCATTGGTCGTCTCGTTGCGATAATCAATCATAGACGCCAGTGTGGTGGATTTGCCGGAGCCAGTTGCACCTACGATCAGCAATAAGCCACGTTTGCGCTGGATCAGGTCTTTCAGAACTGGCGGCAGGCCTAAGGTCTCAATGGATGGAATCTCGGTTTTAATATGGCGAATCACCATGCCAACTTCGCCGCGCTGCCTGAACACATTGACACGGAAGCGACCGATATCGTTTTTACTCAGGGCAAAGTTGCATTCCAGTGTGGATTCAAATTCTTTAATCTGATCCGCAGACATAAGTGAATAAGCAATCTCTTTAATCATGCCTGGTGCCATCGGCTGGTTATTGATGGGAATCGTATCGCCTTCAATTTCAATGTGAATGCTGGCGCCGGTACTGAAAAACAGGTCTGAACCGCCCTTGTCGAGCATGAATTTTAAAACGGGTGAAATATCAATCGCGGCCATAAGTGCGTCCTGAAACTTTTCTAAGTATTATTGTTTATTACAGCTCTGCTGATGAATACATGGGCTGTGCGTTAAAGTTAGCATGACTTTAGCATATATTTTATGCGCTACGCAGCACATATTTGCGTTGCACAAGGGTCAGTACCACGGCGCATTGTGGGCAACGTCAGCTTTAATTACACTGTGGCTGCAGCCTAACCTAACTCGAACGTCGTGATGCCAAATATCTTTTCTAGTGGCAGATTGGGAAAGCTTTTTGTGTACATCCGTGCAGTCTCAAAAACAGGCGTCATCCCGAATTTTTGAGCAAGCGCAATCGCGGTCTTGTTCGGCTCAGGTACATCCAGAAATATCTCGGATGCTTCTGGTAATGTCGCAGTTAAGGCTAAAAACAGTTCGACTGCTATCTCACCGGTTTCAGCATTCAGGGGCCCAATCTTAAATCCTCGATCGCAGGCACGAATGGCCCCGTAACCCAGAATTCTGGAGTCTTCCACGATTGTCAGCGTTTGCGAGTTTTCTGGCGCGATCCAGTGCTTTAGAAATGCGCTTCTTTCATCCGGAAAGAACTGGCGGTCGTAGTCTGCGATGTCCTTGAATTCGATGTGTTCTGCCGCGGTTGCGCGTTTTGGTAATGACCTTTTTGTGGACTTTCCGGCAAACCTGATATTCCTGTGCGCCAGCTTGAATCCGGATTTTTTGTAATTGTCCTGCTGTGCCAGAACACCGTCTAAACCGATGTTTCTGCCTGATAAACTTGAAATGGCAGCTTCCCAAATTTTGAACCCAAACCCCTTGCCTCTGAATTCATTCTTTACGATATAGAGGCCAATAAACCCGAAGTGGCTGCCGTATTTCACAGCGGAAATGGAGGCGATGATTTGATCGTTGTATTTGCCAGCCAGAAAGCCTGTTGGGTCAGCCTGATAAAACGCTGTAGCATCATGAATGCCTGGGTTCCATCCCTCATTTTTTGCCCAGTTTATTGCTGTCGATATCTCATTCTGAGACATCACAGATATTTTGTAGATTGAGGCTTCGATTGCATTCATGGTATGAGTGAAATTATAAAAGCGGATATATTATTGAGGCTCTGCAATTAACATCTGAATTGAGCAGCCTTTCTCGCATGTCCGCTCGAATGATGGGTTGGGCGTCGTTCGCTGGTTTTCATTTGACGAAGAATTCTTCGGCTTTAGCCAGAAATTGTTCATAGAACTGAGCAGCCACATCAGCAACCGCGATAACGTTCCTCGGGTCAACAGGTTTGCCGAGATGAAAGGTTGGAAGAGCGTAAACACGACCGCGATTCGTTACCGGAAGCAGCGTAGTTCTAGCCGGGAGAAAATCGACTCGTATCTTCTGCGGCGACTTGATAAAGATGTTTCCGTTGTTAATTTCCATGTGCTCTATATAGAGACTGTTCCCCTTTTCGGGATTGATTCCTATGCCACCGGGTTCCCTACCAACAATTTCATTTACCGTGTGTTCGTCTGCACCGCGAGCGTTGACCAGATAGGAAAGTAGCGGGTCAGTTTTTCGGAGACACTCGAATTGGGCTTTCCATCCGTTCCATTTCGGGCTCTTGCCAAAGTGACTTACTCCCTTGTTCCAAACTCGCTCCAAGCGTCCAAGAAACTCCTTCCATGCCTCCTCGAATTCGGCAAGCGTTTTCGCGCAGCGCATTTCGTCAATGGCGGTTCGTGCCTTAGTAAGTTCGAATGATGGCTGATCAGAATGCTGCACGGCTAGGACGCCCAACAGTAATTATAGAGACTCATAGGTCTCTATATTAATAATTGATATTTTAAGTTGCATGGATGAAACGCCTTGTTTTTCTTGGTGTTATTGTTTCTTACTCTACTATATTAAAATATTAATATAGAGAGGCAGTAATCATGTTCGATGATTGTAAATTATTTTTTTAGAGCAGACTAAAATGTATTCATGAACACGTCAATCGAGTTGATATTTGGCTTTCAGCCATTTTGGTTTTGATTAAGATGATTCACCTGAATTTTTTTGTAAATAGCCTCAAGCGATCTGGTGAAACTGGCGGTATCAAATAAAGCTGAAGTCATTTTTTCACTCATTAGTTTTTGCTTCATGGTATCGAGCGATTGCGGATTTGTAGCCAGAAACAGCGCTTTGTTTTCATAGTCTGCAAGCGTGTAAGTAATTAGTTCGTCCAGGCCTGCCGCTTTAAGCAGGCTGCCCGCTACACGTGAGGCAAAAGTGTCGCCGACGCAGGTGAGCACCGGCAGCCCCATCCATAATGCATCGCTGCAGGTGGTATGTGCATTGTAGGGCAGGGTGTCGAGGAACAAATCTGCATGCGCATGCCGTGCCAAGTGTTCTGCGATAGAAACGCGCGGCGCAAAAATCAGGCGCTCGCTGCTGATGCCATGCAATGCTGCCTGTTCAATGAGGTTCTGTTTGGCCCAGCGGTTGCATTCCAATAACCATAGAACACTATTGGGCGTGGCCTTGAGCAGGCGCATCCAGATGTTAAAGAAATCCGCAGTGATCTTGAAGGTCTGGTTGAAGCAGCAGAATACAAAGGCATTGTCAGGCAGGCCGCATTCGGCGCGAGATGGTGTTTTGGCAACCGGGCGTTTGCGATCGTTCGGCTGATAGCTGTGAGGTAGCAGTGCCAGTTGCTCGGCATAGTTGCTGGCGGATTCGGTTGGGGTAATAAAGTTATCGGTCAGCAGGTAGTCAAACAGTGGGGTGCTTTGGTAGCTGCTCCCAATAAAACTACCCATGGTTCCCGGGAAGCCCAGCCAGCTGACGCTTACAGGGGCAGGGCGCAGGGCGACAATGCCGCAGCGGCTGTTCTGCGTAAAACCGGTCAGGTCGACGAGGATATCGACGCCGCAGCTATGGATCAATTTCGCTGCATCGGTATCCGGTAGCCGACGAATATCATGAAACGCATCGAAAGTTTTTTGAATACGCTTTCTGGCATCGGTTTTATCATCAGCGCCGTAAGAAAAACCGATGATTTCAAACGCAGAACGGTCATGCAGTTCCAGCAGCTCGCTGATCAGGAACGCGAGCGGATGCAGACGGAAATCTGCCGACATATAGCCGATTTTAATTTTCCGGTTTGCCGGTTTTGGTTCGTGTGCAAAGTTCAGCTGTTTGCTGTATTCGAGTAGAGAGGCGTAACGGTTGTTAACCCAGTTGTCAGCACATAGTTTTTGTTCATCGACTGTAGTGCCCGGCATCGCCAGAAACGCAAACGGGGATATCTGCGCTGTTGGTATTGTTCTAACCCAATTGCGTATTTCAGCGATCTCATCAGCCAGTCCATTCCAGTCGCAGATATGCTGCTTTTGATGCACCATATGCACCTTGGCATGATAGAGCTGCGGGTTGAGTGCCAGTGCTTTCTGGTAGCTGGCGATTGCGAGGTCTAGCTGGCCCAGTTCACGCTGTACGTTGCCGAGATTGTTATAAATATCTGCATCATCAGGTGTGAGCTGAATCGCCTTTGCGTAGTGCTTGGCTGCCTCGGCTGGTTTGCCAAGCTCGCGCTGTGCATTGCCCAGATTGTATAAAATCGCGGCATCTTTTGAATTAAACTGCAGCGCCTCTTCAAAGCAGGCTTCTGCCTGAATAAAGTTGCCAAGGATATGCGCCTGATTTCCAAGCGAGGTCAGGCAATGGCATATGGCTTCGCGTACATCGTCATTCTTGGGCATCACGCGCAGTATGCGGCGGTAGTAGCCTGCAGCTTCTTCAAAACGGTTTAAAGTAAGCAGGGTGTTAGCCAGATTAAATTGGATATCCAGATCTTTTGGCTGCAATAAAACTGCCTGCTGAAAGCTTTTGATGGCGGCTTCCGGCTGGTTGGCAGCACGCAGGCTCAACGCGTAATGATTCAGGTAGTCTGTATTTTTTGGATTGATTGCCAGTGCCTGTGAAATAGCAGTGATTGCCAGTTCCGCACGATTGGTCTGGTAATACACTACGCCCAGCATATGTAGTGCATCTGCATATTTTGGGTTGGTTTTTAGTAGCTGCTGATAAAGCGATTCTGCCTGAGCTAACTCGCCTGCCCGATGATGTAAAAGTGCTGCTGAATATTGTGTTTGTGACATGGTTTAATTTTAACCCAGAACCATTTTTGCCAGACGTTTCAGTCCCATTTCCTTTAATAAAAACCGGTTAGGGTTGAGCAAGCCTGCGAGTTCATTTGAAACCGGCAGAGCCTGATAACTCGCCATGCACGCGATAAGCTCGCCGCACAAAGGCGCTGTTGTGAAACCCTTGCTGCCATGAGCGATATTCATATATAGACCTTCTACCCACGGCAGTGAGTTTACGTCTGCACCGGGGCGTGGTGGGTTTGTTCTTAGTTTAACCGCATCTAATAACTTTCCTGCTAGCGGCCAGTAATCAATTGCCGTGCAGCGTAACGATACGCGGCCATCAACAATATTGTTCTTAAGATCGCTATATAGCGTATTGGAGATGACATTCAGTTTTTCCAGATTTGCTTGATGGTCTTGTTCTTCAACAATTAATTTGTTTTGAGCATTTTCAGTGGCGGCGATATTAGAGAAAGTTGCCCCAAGGCAATGGAGTTGTTCTGAATCTTTTTGGAGTGCAGCCGGGCTGAAATAGCCGTCACTACACACGATCTTTTGCAGGGCTTTGCTAGACGCTGTAGCGCTAACCAGACTGACCTGGCCGCGAACGGCTTGTATGTTCATTACCAGATCGGTGCAAAGTTCGCGGGCATCGTTAGCATTGGCAATTACAACCATTTCTGCATTTAAAACAGCCCCTTGATTCGTGTGAACTTCAAACAAGTCATTCACTTTCAGTATGTTGATTACCTTTTGAAGATTAAGCGTGTTGATGTGTTGATGCTGGGTCAGTCGCCGACATAGCTGTTGTGGGTTAACCCATGCTGCGCCGGATAAATACAGTGCGTCGTGTTCAATATTGATACCAGCAAGCCTGCTGGCTTCGTTGTTATTCACATATTGAACAATATCGCTGGCATGGTTTTGTACAGCTACTTTTTGAATACGTGCCAGTTCTTTTGCATTAAAGCCTAGCTGCAGCATGCCGCAGCAGCCAAAATCTTCGGGTGGCAGCTTCAGCGATTTGTATAGTTGCAGGCTATGCAAATAAGCGCTTAAGGCAAACTCGCTGCTAATGTCATCACCGCTTAGCCTTGGATAAAGCATAGCCAATGGATTACCTGAGGCTTCGCTGGCAATGTCAGGGTTGCGCTCCAGTAGCGTAACCTTGATGCCGCGCTGTGCTAGCGCATAGGCAGTGCTGCAGCCGGCAATGCCGGCGCCGATCACAATCGCGCTTTTAGCTGCCATCATTGTTGCCTATGAAATAGCCGCTGATCATTTCACGTTTTTTGCCAAATCCGGGTTGTTTATTCACCTTGAAACCAGCGGCTGCCAGTCCGCGCCTAACCATGCCTGCACTGGTGAAGGTGGCAAAAGTGGTTTCTAAATGTGAAAGCCTGGCCATTTGTTCAAATAGTGACTGCTGCCACATTTCCGGATTTTTTGACGGTGCGAAACCATCCAGAAACCACGCGTCGGCTTTTGTATCTAGCTTAGATAAGCATTCCGTCGCATCGCCGAATAATACCTGTAGCCTGATGCGATCATTGAAAAGAGTTGCAGTGCCAGTATTCAGCAGGGTTGTATATTGCGCGAGCAGTTCGTCGGCGATTGGTTTCAGTGCAGGCCAGTGCTGTAGTGCCTTATGCATATCTGTGTGGCTGAGCGGGTATTTTTCTACACTGGTGTAGTGCAGTACTGTGTTTACAGGGGCATGTTCAAGCCAGTATTTGCACGCACATAAAAAGTTTAAACCGGTGCCGAAACCCGTTTCCAGAATGCTGAATTTGTTGTCGGCCAATAATTGCCATCTGCTGATCAGCGCATTGCCTTGTATGAAAACATATTCTGTTTCCAGCAAGCCGTTGTCACTGGAAAAATATACATCACCAAATGCTGTGGAGTAGGGCAGCCCATCCCGCCATTCCAATGCTGCCTGTGTTGTACCTTCTATCATATAAATCAATCAATGTTCTTGTTTTTGCCCGATAACACCTAAAAAGAAGCGTACTGCGCCATACGCAATCCATGACGCTGCGCGCTTTACGATACTGGTTTTTACCCATTCCTGCGGCGTGATTTTGACACTGCCATTTTGAATCAGGGACTCAATGTCTGTATGCAGTTCAGTTGCAAATGCTTTGTCCAGAATAATAATGTTGGCTTCACGCGCCAGTAGCAGGCTGAATGGATCTATGTTGGATGAGCCGATGGTGGTCCATAACTTATCAATTACAGCAACTTTGCTGTGCATAAAGCTTTTGCGGTATTCGTAAATTTCTATGCCGTTATTCAGAAATTCATTGTAAAAAGCATGGGTTGCAAACATCAAAAAATACTCTTTACGGCCTTGCAGTAATAATCTGACTTTAATACCACGTTTGGCGGCCTCAATCAGTGCCTTTCGGAACTTTCTGCCAGGAATGAAATAGGCATTCGCGATCAGAATTTCTGATTTTGCGGATTTGATAGCACCTAAATACGCATTTTCAATATCATGCCGATGCAGAATGTTGTCACGGATGACAAATGCTGCTTTGATATTGCTGACGCCGTGGTATTTGTGATGAAACTCTTTAATCGGCGGCACATACAGGCTATGCAAGTGCATCAATTGCATACGCCGCCAAAGTTTATGCACACTGGCGCTGATAGCCGGCAGCAGATTGCCCTCGATACGCACAGCGTAATCGATTCTCGGTGGTACCTGATTAGGCGAGTTATTGTCATCAATAATATTGATGCCGCCGACAAAAGCGATGGTGCCATCAATAACCGTTACTTTGCAGTGCAAACGGCGTAATCGATTTTTCTTTAAGGTCCAGGGTGAAATCTTGGGTCGGTAAAACATCAGTTTTACCCCAGCATCGCGTAATGTCTGTATATAGCGTTTGGGTAAATATTGAGAACCGAATCCGTCCAGCAGTATATTGACGCTGACGCCGCGTTGTGCCGCCTCTATTAAGGCATTACCGATACGAATGCCTGATGCATCGTGTTCGTATATATAGGCTTGCAAGTAAATTTCGCTTGCTGCATTCTGAATTGCCTGCTCAAGCGCAGGAAAGTATTCACGGCCGCTGCGTAGAAGTTTGATATCGTTTCCGCTGACGAAGCGCATGGTATTTTATACAACTCTGGTTAATGTCGCTGAAAGCAAAGCATGGTCTGAAACTTTAAGAAAACGTGGCCCGGAGTGCACTTCAACGTGTTTTACCTGAAAGCCACGCGTATAAATCCGGTCCAGCCTTAATATCGGCAGCCATGAAGGAAAGCTGCGTGCCGGTTTGCCGGCATGGTGTTCAAACACTTCGTGTAATTGTGCATCCTCGGCAAAAACTCTGCCGGAGCGTGTGCCCCAGTCGTTAAAGTCACCTGCCACAATCAATGGCTCATCCGGTGGTATGTGCTGTTTGATGTAGTCTGTTACCGCGAGTAGCTGCTGGCGGCGCCAACGTGCAAATAAGCCTAAATGCACACAGATAGCATGTAAAGGTTTATCCCACTGCGGAATTTCAATCACACTATGCAGCATGCCGCGTTCTTCAGAGGTATGGGCTGAAATATCGGTGTTGGTGGTTTTGATAATCGGAAACTTGGAGAGCAGGGCATTGCCGTGGTGACCGGCAGGGTAAACTGAGTTTTTGCCATAAGCATAGTCAGGCCAGATTGCATCTGCTAAAAACTCGATCTGCCCAGCATCCGGCCATGCTGCAAAGCGCTTGCTGTGATCTGCATGTTCATCGCGTACTTCTTGTAAAAAAACTACGTCTGCATGCAGCTTGCGTAAAATCTCGCGCTGATGGTGCAGTGAAAAACGCGCATTGAAGTGGGTGACACCTTTATGAATATTAAAAGTCGCGATATGGAGCGTATTGTGCAAAATCAACTTTCTAGACTAAATTCGTATTTACAGAGTACCTGACTTTGGTAATTTGTACACTGCTAATCAGTCTTCTGCATCACGGTTACTTTTTTTATGCTTTTTAAGCACCTCTGCGGCCTCGCCGATATGCGCTGCCCCACGCTGCTTGGCTAACTGGATCTGCTTCTGGCGTTCTTTGAGTCGCGTACGTTTTTCTTCAGACACTTTGTCATAACAATGCGGGCAAGAAATACCAGGCTCGTATAGCTCGCTTTTCATTTCTTCCGGCGATAGCGGATGGCGGCAGGCATAGCACTGGTCAAACTCGCCAACTTCCAGATTGTGTTTTACGGCAACGCGCTGATCAAATACAAAACACTCGCCTTGCCACATGCTTTCGGCTTCGGGGATGGTTTCCAGATATTTAAGGATACCGCCCTGTAAGTGGTATACCTCTTCAAAGCCTTGATCCATCATGTAAGATGATGCCTTCTCACAGCGAATGCCGCCGGTGCAGAACATGGCTACTTTTTTGTGTTTGGTCTTATCGAAATGCGCTGCCACATACTCAGGAAACTCCCTGAAAGTTGTGGTTTTGGGGTCAATTGCACCTTTGAAGGTGCCAATGTCTACTTCATAGTCATTGCGCGTATCAATCAGCACAACATCAGGGTCGGAGATCAGCGCATTCCAGTCTTCCGGTTTGACGTAGGTGCCTACTTTTTTAGTTGGGCTCACACCGGGTACGCCAAGGGTGACGATTTCTTTTTTGAGTTTTACCTTCATGCGGTAGAACGGGTGCTCATCCGCATATGATTCCTTGTGCTCAAGGTCAGCGAACTTGCCTTCGAACAATGGATCTGTGTGCAGGTAATTTAATATGCTGTGTATATCGTCCGGCAGTCCGGCGATAGTGCCGTTAATGCCTTCTTCAGCCAGTAACAGCGTACCTTTAATCTGGTTTGCTTTGCATGCTTCCAGAATTGCAGGCTGCAAGTTCTTAAAATTAGGCAGGCTGACGAATTTATAAAGTGCGGCGGTTAAATACTTTTGCATAATCAATTTGATAAAACTGGTAAAACAGTATTCTAACAGAGGCCACTCTGTCCTAATTCATAATACTTCTGAATCAGTCAGTTAAAACCAGTATCTCGCCGTTGCCGTTGTAAGCGGTATCGCCCACAAAGCGCTGTACACGCTGGTTACTTAGTTTGCTGAATTCAGTATTGTATTTTGAAAACGATTTGAATAATAAGTTTAAAAAAGGCAGCGTATGCGTGCCGCAATCCTGCATCGACACATGTAATTTTGGCTGTTTCTTCAGTAATAAAGTACCGCGGTGCATATTAAAGGCAGTGTATGCGCCTGTATTACCCAGCACGCCGATGGTGCCCGCTACCATGCGGCTACCGCAATAGTCACCGACATTACCTTCAATCAAAATCAAACCGCGTCGCATCTGGTCACCAGCGCGCTCACCGGCATTGCCTTTTACAATCACTGTGCCGCCCAGCATGCCTTTACGCGAACCTTCGGAACCAGCACCTAAAAAATCACCGGTATTGCCATCTATTTTTAACAGTCCGCCGCGCATGCTACAGGCGGCAAATGCCGCTGTGCTGCCTTTGCAGTGTATTTCACCGATTTTCATGCCAAAACCAAGGTATGCGCCGGTATCACCCTCAATCGCGATGCTGCCTGAGGTCATGTTAGCGCCGATGTAATCAAGTTTATGGCTGCTGTTCTTGAATGCGATAAGTTGCGTATCTGTACCGCTGATGTCAAAAATGTCAGCGACTAGCAACTGATGTTTACCAGCGATTAGTTTGATGCTGCCGATTTCAGCAGCAGTTTTTCCCGATAGATTGTCCGGCGTGAGTGCACTGCAGTTAATGCTTTGCTGCAGATCTTGCTTTAAGGTAAAAGTTAACGCACTCATAGTCCGCTACCTTTCAGAATGTCGTGCAGTTTGAATAAATGCGGACCTAGCTTGCCGCCATAGTTACCGGCCGAGATACGCTTAACGCCGCTATTTTTACCAAGCTGGCAGATCGCTTCAATGCCGACTTTCATCGATATTGCGATGTCATCAAATGTCAGCCCGTCGATTACGATTTCCATCACGCTTTCAATGTCTGGCGACAACTCGCTTTTGGTTATGCCTTTAAGCGTTGGGCAAAAGGCATCATTACTTGAGGCAAACATGGTTTTGTACTTGCTGCCGACCTTGGAGCCGGAGCGTACCACGCCGCCAGGGAATGGCATGATGACATTCGGTACTTTTTTCATGGCTTCAATTGCGGTTTCAGCTGCCGCCAATGCTGCCGGTTGCGAGGTTGCCAGAATCAGGAAATTGCCGCCGCCAATGGCGCGTACCATGCCCGTGGTCTCTTCGGTCAGGAACTCCCCATCCATCACCGGAATGCGCCAGTAACGTTTACCGGCGATAAGTTTGGAAGTCTGGAAGCCGTCACCGAAGTAGCGCAGGTGTTTACCCAGGCTAATCATATCTTCACTTTCAATACCGGCAAATGCTGCTGCTGTAGGGCAGGTGAGTATGCATTGCCCCATGCGCGTTTCCAGTTGTTGCATGAGTACCTTGCTACCCATGGCAAACATCAGCACAGCGACGCCGGGTCTCCCGTCCGGTGTTTCATCGGCAGTCATTTCACGTTCGATACCAGCCTCAACGCCACAGCCAATGACAGAAGTAGCAAAACCAGTCATGGCATTAGCCGCGTGATAAGCCCATTTGTGGTTCTGCGCAGTAATAATGACCCGCGTGCCGCGCATATTGAATGCTTCGGCAAAGGTGTCGTCAATTTGTATGTCATTAATTAACATGGTGTTATTAAGCTTCCGGACTGCCTGTCTTGATTTTTTCTATCCATTCTTCAATCTGAATGGTGCCGGTTTTTTCCACTTTTTTCAGGTCAGCTTCAGGGATCACATCCTGCATCAGGTCTATGCGTTTCCATTCTGCTACTGGTGTTTCGCACTCAGCTCTTGGCACATAACGCGAATCACGTACCTTGGTGCGCTGATGAATGTAGCGTGGGCAATTCTGCCATAGCTCAGATAACGTCACGCGTACAATAAATTCTGCTTCCTTGTATTCCTGCATTAGCGGGTCAGTGCGTGAAATTGTAGCCGTGCCTTGCACGCGGATGCGGTGTGGCGTTTCGAATGAAATAAACAGCAGGCCAACCTGCGGATTGGTCGTGATGTTGCCCATGGAGAAAAACATACCGTTGCCATCATAGCTCGGGAAAACCAGCGTTTGGCCGTCGATGATCCTTACAAAACCGGCATCACCGCCTTTGTAGGATACGGTAGGGCGGCCTTGGTGATCAACTGTGGATAGAAAGAACATATCCATGTGTTCGATAAAGCCTTTGGCTTCATCATCAAACTCGGTTTTGCAGGCAATTTCCTCAACGCGGTCTGCCATTTTGCGTGTGCCGAACTCATCCTGAAATTTGCGATGCTGATCGCCATATAGTCTGCTCATTGTTTATTCCTTATTGTTTTGATGCGTGACAACCTGACCGCGCCCATCACTGCTGATCTCATCATTACTGATTTTAAAGTTATCCAGCTGCATGGTCTGGTAGCGGTCGAAATAGTCTTTCAGGTCTTTTTCCACCCCAATATCGAATGCAGGTTTTGCAGTGTGAGTGACACCCCAAACCACTTTTACCACGCTGCCATTTCTGACAACCAGTTCACCGTTCTTGAATACATAATCCGGTCTGGCGAACATTGCTTCGCGGTCAGTCTGGTCTGTATACACGGTAATATCGGCAGCTGCACCAATGCCTAAATGACCGCGGTCGTTCAGGCCGATCAGTTTCCCGGCACCGGCGCGCGTCATGATGGCGATCTCATACAGGCTATATTCGCGTTCCAATGAAGTTAAATTGCTCATGGCCTGCGCATCGAGATTCAGCTTGGCAAAAGCTTCGTTACGGAAAGCTTTATCCATGAGCAGTCGAATCAGGTGCGGGTAGCTGGTAAACGGTGCGCCGTTAGGGTGGTCAGTGGTTAAAAAGATGCGCCACGGGTCTTCTACCGATAGGAATAGCTCAAGGCCGATTGCCCATTGCAGGGCATTCACATAATTCTGGTCGCGATATTTGAATGGCAGCACGCCGCAGCCTGCATCGCATTCGATATCCATAATCACGGATTTTTTAGGGTTGGCGTGCTTGGCATTTAGATGCTGCATCATGGAGTCGCCGGATGCAGTGACGGTCTGTCCGAACAGAATCTGTCCTACGTCAGCCGTAATGTGTTTATTTTTGTTCAGTGCTTCGGCGATCTGTGCGGCGGCTGATGAAAACTTCTTGTCGCCCTCGGTGCCGTAGCTGTGAAATTGAATGTGGGTGAGGTGCATCGGTAAACCGCTACTCGCACTCATGGTATCCAGCGTAGTGGCAAAGTTACCAGCTGCGCCTAAGTTGTTACAGTGTACATGCAGCGGTTTGGCAATACCGAGGTCATGCACGGCGCGGCTCAGGCTTTGCAGGATTTCACGCGCGCTGACTTGATAATGCACATTATTTTCGTCCAGATTCAGTCTGCGCTGGTTGAATTTAAATGCATTGATACCGCCCGGGTTAACGACCTTGATGCCTATCGCCTGTGTAGCATGCAGTATCCACGCAACATAGTCGTTAATCGCCTTCTGATCCTTTTTATCCGCCAGCAGGCGTAAGAAGTAATCATCATTACCGAGCATGGCGTAGCCGCCTTTGTCGATCATCGGCGTGTCGCCCATTTCCAGATGCGCCTGACGTGCGTTGACTGGCGAAATGGCAGGTTCAAACGCTGCGGTATAGCCCATCTCAATATAGCGGAAGCCGGTATCTGTAGTGCTGGGAGTTGCATGGTGGCTGCAATGCGGGGAGCAGATGTGTGCTTCCGGCTCGCTTAAACCTTTAAGTTCCTGAGCCTGTTTTTGCTGATGCTTTTCCTGATATTCCGGCAGCATCATGCGCGCAATATTCACCTTACCACCGCCAATATGGCTGTGCATATCAATCGCACCGGCCATGACTACTTTGCCGCTTAAATCATAGGTCTGATCGACTTTTTCGTGGTCTGCCGGCTTTGCAACGATGCGCCCATCACGGATATAAATGTCTGCGTTCACGCCATCTTTGCCATGTGCTGGATCGTAGATTCTGCCGTTTTTAAGTAAGGTAATCATGCTGCAGTGCCATCTATCATTCTGTTTGAAAGTTTTGCTTCAATTTTGCCTATCACTTCACTCAAGCCAGGTAGGTTAGTATCGCGTAGTTTTTTCAGCGGCAGTGTAATCGAGCTGTCCATGCGGAACATCTGCCCGTTATGGTCAACACCTGGGATGCCAACTGGAATAAATACATCCGGCATGCGTTCGAATTTGGTGTCGGGGTGGCCAATCACAATAACAGGCGCCTGAGTGTTGGGGGCTGGATATGGATTGAAGGTGCTTATCCAGAGCAAGGCATCACAGCTTGCCAGTTGTTTTGCAGTCGCGAAATGATAAGTATCGTATACGGGTATACCATTATTGAAGCGACTTCTGGTCGGATAACCGCTAAGCCAAGTGCTGACGTTATTCACTGAACTGTCGCCGTCACCGGAGTTAAGCGGAAGGCCGGCTGCGCGTGAGTTTTCATTGAGTTTGCTGATTAGCTGCACAATACTTTGAATCGTAAGTTCTGCATGCGGTATTTTTAAGGCGCTGGCTGACCACACGATGACTGCATATTTTGCGGTTCTTAATTTTTCTATCAAGGAGATTAAGGTGTTGGTCGGGATGCCGGCCACAGTTTCGACGTTTATTTTTTTGCCATTAAGCAGTGAGTTCAGTGCATTGATGACTTCCGGTAGCTGTGTAATTTTAGCGGGGATGATGGTCGGTTCTTTTCCGTCAGGAGCAGCATTCTCTTTTTTGCTGGCTTCAGGCGCGCCCAGAAAAATCAGTTCAGGCGTAGGTTTGTCGAACAGACTGTCAGTATTCCATGCCAGTTTTTCAAAAAAACGCGGGTGCGTGCTGGTAATGTCAGTACCAATTGCCAATATTACATCCGCACGGTTTTTAACTTCGGCGAGTGTAGTTGTAAGCCAGCCGCTGTTTTGCATGGTGCGCGTATTGCTCACGGTTGATTCGCTATGGATATGATCCAGCGTGGCATTGGTTTTTTTTGCCAGCGACATGATGTTACGCATGCCTTGAACTTCTGTGCCCAGTCCGGCAAATAAAGCTTGTTTGCTGATAGCTAAAATCTCTGCAGCTGCGTTAATCGCTGTTTCCAGGTTGGTCGATTTGCCAGCCAGCAAAGGACTAGCGGATGCTGATGTGTTGAATGCATCTTCAAAAAAATGAATGCCCTTAGTGCAGCCATTTTGCAGTGATAATTCAGGGGTTAAGCTTAAAGTCACATCATCACAGAGCAAGCCACACGCAGGGCAGGTGGCATTAAGTGGAACGGCGTTATGGTTTTGATTGTTCATGTCGATGGTAATTTTGCCACATAGGCCGCATATTCTAAACCTGTTTTATTAAAAACTAATCTTAAAAGTTGGTTTATTTTAAGTGCTAAAAATGGTATTTTAACGGTCTTTTCAATAATTCCATTTTGCATTAGAAGCGAGACGCGCCGAACGCGTTTGGAAGCACCAAGTCAGTTCTTGGCTTGGGCGTGAAATACATGCAATTAATTGCATTATTTACACTCAAATACAAACTCGGCAAGATATTGATTTTAATGTTAAATGGATAAGTTAACTTTATGGAGTAGTTATGGCAATTCAACGTACGCTTTCTATCATCAAACCTGATGCAGTTGCAAAAAATGTTATCGGTAAAATTTATACGCGTTTTGAAAACGCTGGCTTGAAAATTGTTGCTGCAAAAATGGCACAATTGACACAAGCTGAAGCTGAAGGCTTCTACGCAGTGCACAAAGAGCGTCCTTTCTTTGCTGACCTGGTTAAATTCATGATTTCTGGCCCAGTGATGATTCAAGCTCTGGAAGGCGAAAATGCTGTGCAAGTTAACCGTGACTTGATGGGCGCAACTAATCCTAAAGAAGCTGCTGCTGGCACAATCCGTGCTGACTTTGCTGAAAGCATTGATGCTAACGCTGTTCACGGTTCTGATTCTGCGGAAAATGCAGCAATCGAAATCAAATATTTTTTTGGTTAATAGTTAACTGAAGTAGCTTAAGGTAAAAACAATTTTGGTCAATCTGCTCAACTTTAATCAACAACAACTCGCTCAATGGTTCGCTGAAAGAGGTGAGAAGCCTTTTCGCGCCAAGCAGTTGATGCGCTGGATGCATCATTTTGGCGTGCATGATTTTGAGCAGATGACTGATATTGCCAAAAGCCTGCGCGAAAAACTTGCAAAAGAGGCAGAGATTGTTCTGCCTAACGTGCAGCATGAACAAGTATCAAATGATGGAACCCGTAAGTGGCTGATTGGCACCGATGCTGCCAATAGCATCGAAACGGTGTTTATTCCCGAAGATGACCGCGGTACTTTGTGTGTTTCTAGCCAGGTTGGCTGTGCGCTGGAGTGCACATTCTGCTCTACTGGTCGTCAGGGTTTTAATCGTAACTTAAGTGTGTCTGAAATTATCGGCCAACTAGCTATTGCCGACCATTCATTACGTCAGGAAGCCGGTTATGACCTGCTGCCGCCAGGTGAGCGCATTATCAGTAATGTGGTGATGATGGGTATGGGTGAGCCTTTGGCTAACTACGATAATGTGGTTACCGCAATGCAGATCATGCTGGATGACAGTGCGTATGGCTTGAGTCGTCGTCGCGTGACACTTTCAACCAGCGGGCTGGTGCCGGCAATGGATCGTTTGAAAGAGGATTGCCCGGTAGCACTTGCCGTATCGCTGCATGCGCCGAATGATGCGTTGCGTGATGTGATCGTGCCAATCAATAAAAAATATCCGCTTAAAGAATTAATGGCCGCTTGTAACCGCTATCTGGAAAAAGCACCACGTGATTTTGTGACTTTTGAATATGTGATGCTGGATGGTGTGAATGACACTGTTGAGCATGCACATCAACTGCTTGAGCTGGTAAAAAATGTATCCTGCAAGTTTAATTTAATTCCGTTTAATCCTTTTCCTGACAGTGGCTATGAAACGTCTAAGCCTAGTCATATCAGGGTATTCCGCGACATTTTGATGCAGGCGGGTTATGTTGTGACTGTACGCAAAACACGTGGTGAGGACATTGACGCCGCATGTGGTCAGTTAGCTGGTAAAGTACTGGATAAAACGAAACGTACTTCCAGGCGAATTCCGATTGAGACAATTACATGAGCAACAATGATATGAACAACAATGACATGAATCAGTCCAGTTTTATAGAAACAGTTTTGGCGGTATCAGGTATTAATAAATTGAGTTTTGGTAAATTAGGTTTAATCGGCTTGGTTTCTATACTGGCTGTGGGCTGCGCCAGTCAGCAACAGCAGGACACCGCAGATAAAAACTTAAAAGAGCGCGCACGCTCCCATACCGATTTAGGCGCTGCGTATTTTCAGCAAAGACAGCTGGATATTGCTTTAGAAGAGTTTACGCTGGCTACAAAAATTGACCCAAATTTCGGTCAGGCTTATAACGGTTTGGGCTTGGTGCATGCAGCGCTTGGTCAAGATGATATCGCTGAAAAAAACTTTAAAAGAGCGTTGCAGCTTGAACCAAACAACTCGGAATCACATAATAATTTCGGTAGTTTTTTATGTGGCAGAAACCGTATCGATGAGTCTGTTAAAGAGTTTATGGCAGCAGTAAAAAATCCCTTATATGCAACGCCGGTGATTGCCTACACTAATGCCGGTATCTGTTCTATGCGCAAACAGGATGTGGTAAATGCGGAGATTTATTTTCAGAGGGCGTTAGAGGTTGAACCCTTAGCTGCTGTGGCTGCGTATCAATTGGCTTCAATTCAGTTTAAACGCAATGAGGTAGCTAAGGCTAAAACGACATTGCAAAATGTAGTGATAGCCCAGCCAACGCCGGAAAACCTCTGGTTGTCCATACAAATTGCGCGTAAATTAGGTGCTAAGGATGATGAGGCTAGCTATGCGTTACAGTTGCGTAGACAATACCCGGATTCTGAGCAGGCGAAGTTATTAGCGAGTGGGAATTAGAGATGGCTGAATTGCAAGATACAGATAAAGAAATAGGCGACACTCAATCACAAAGTCAACCAATATCGTTTGGACAAGTTTTACAGGCCGCGCGAGTTGCTAAAGAACTGACGCAGCAGGATGTTTCAAACAATTTGCGCTACAGCGTCAAGCAAGTGAATGCACTTGAAAATGGCGAGTTTGATTTATTGCCTGATGCCATGATTACACGTGGTTTTATCCGTAATTACGCTAAGCTACTGGAGATAGATGCAGAGCCTTTGCTTGCAAGCTATCGTCAGAGTGTTTCCTCTGAAGCTGATAAGATGATTGCGGTTCATTCGTCAATGCGCCCTGTGCAGCTAACTAAAGAGAGCCAGCCTTGGCTTAAATATATATTAGCCAGCATTCTGGTATTATTTTTTCTTCTGGCGTGGCTGTTTTATGTGGATTACATGCCTAAGTCGCCAAGCGTTAGCGATGAAAAGTCGCCTGAAGTGATTGAGGAATTTTCCCCCGCAACTGCAGAGCCATTACCCGAAGCCGCTTTACCGGCAGCACAGAGATTAGCTGAAGATGAGGTCATGGCTCCTGATTTGCTTGCAGCGCCCAATGTTGGTTTGAATAGTTCTGCGCAGACTCCAACGAATGTAGCAGATGTGAAATCGGCAGATCCTCTTTCTCAAATCGACTTTAAACCACTCGCGCCATCTGTAACTCAGCAGATTCAGGCACCTTCAGGCGCTGCTAAACCTGCTGATAAAACTGTCAGCATGGTTTTTACAGCGCAGACCTGGGTGAGTGTGACAGACAAGTTCGGTAAAGTGGTTTACGAAAAAATGTCACATAGCGGTGATCAAGAAACTATCAATGCACCGCTGCCGTTGAATCTGGTGATAGGTAATGCCAGCGGTACCAAATTAAATTTTGGCGGTAAAGATATTGATCTAGCCGCTAATACTAAAGATAACGTTGCACGTATTACCTTGGAGTAGCAGTTGAGTTTGTCTATACAAATTAAGCCACGTCACACTTTACAGGTCATGATTGGTCACATTCCTGTCGGTGGCGGTTTGAACGGCACCATCCCGGCTCCTGTCGTCGTACAGAGCATGACCAATACTGATACCGCTGATGCTGCCGCGACAATTAAGCAGGTTTATGAATTGTGGCAAGCCGGTTCTGAAGTAGTGCGCATTACTGTGAACTCTCCTGAGGCCGCAGCACAGGTTGGCAATATCCGTCGCGGCTTGGATGCACTAGGCTGCAATGTGCCTTTGGTGGGTGATTTTCACTACAATGGCCATAAATTGCTCGCACAATATCCTGATTGTGCCGAAGCGCTTGCAAAATATCGCATCAATCCCGGTAACGTGGGTAAAGGCTCCAAACGTGATGAGCAATTTGCGGCGATGATTGAGGCTGCTATTCACTATAAGAAAGCTGTGCGTATCGGTGTTAACTGGGGTAGTCTGGATCAAGCCAAAATGGCACAGATGATGGATGATAATGCCAAACTTGCAACACCGTTAAGTGCTGATGCACTGATGCGCGAAGCACTGATCCAGTCTGCGCTTGAGAGTGCGGAGCAGGCAGTGGCACTAGGTCTCTCACCCAACCAGATTATTATTTCCTGCAAAGTCAGTGATGTACAGGATCTGGTCAAAGTCTATACCGAATTGGCAACACGAAGTGATTACCCGCTGCATTTAGGGCTTACCGAAGCCGGTATGGGTTCAAAAGGCATTGTGGCTTCAACAGCTGCACTGGCTTTATGTCTGCAACAGGGCATTGGCAACACGATTCGTGTGTCTTTAACGCCGGAGCCGAATGAGTCGCGCACTAAAGAAGTCGTCGTCGCGCAGGAAATCCTGCAAACCATGGGCATTCGCTCATTCACACCGCTGGTTACCGCATGCCCGGGCTGCGGTCGCACTACCTCAACTTACTTTCAAGAGCTTGCCATGCAGATTCAAAGCTATCTGCGCAACCAGATGCCAGTATGGCGTGGCCAGTACGCGGGTGTGGAAAATATGAGCGTAGCAGTCATGGGCTGTGTGGTGAACGGCCCCGGTGAGTCTAAGCTTGCGAATATCGGTATCAGTTTGCCTGGTACCGGTGAAGTGCCAGTTGCGCCAGTATTTGTGGATGGCGAGAAAACGGTCACGCTCAAGGGCGATAATATCGCGCAGGAATTTCAGGCCATTGTTGAAGACTACGTGCAGAAGAATTACGCTGAAGGTGGAAAACTGCGTGTGAATCCGACTTCAAAAACGATTCCGATTCAAGCGATCAATACATAAGATTTATATATAAAAAAGTTAATAATTAAAAATTCATGAGCAATAAATTTCAAAGTATTAAAGGTTTCTACGACATTTTGCCCGAAGCAACTCCATTGTGGTTTAAGCTGGAAGACACGGCGCGTCGGGTTTTAGGTCAATACGGCTATAAAAATATTCGTATGCCATTGGTTGAGCCAACAGAGCTCTATGTTCGCAGTGTAGGTGAGCATACTGATATTGTTGAAAAAGAAATGTATGCATGGGAAGACGCGCTTAATGGCGATAAGCTGGCGTTGCGTCCGGAAGGTACTGCCGGTTGCGTGCGTGCGGTAGTGGAACATAACCTGACTTACAATGGACCACAGCGTTTGTGGTACAGCGGTGCTATGTTTCGTCACGAGAATGTGCAAAAAGGCCGCCAGCGCCAGTTTCACCAGATTGGTGTAGAGGCATTTGGTTTTGATACGCCGGAAGTAGACGCCGAGCAAATTGTTTTGCTGGCAAGGCTTTGGCGTGAGCTTGGTATTCAGGATGTGGAGCTGCAAATTAACAGCATAGGCGATGCGCATGAACGTGCTGAATACCGTAATGTGCTGATTGCATATTTCGAGCAGCATGCAGACCTGCTGGATGAGGATGCGAAACGTCGCTTGCACACGAATCCGTTACGCATACTGGATACTAAAAATCCACGCATGCAGGCGATGTGCGAAGCTGCCCCAAAACTAATAGATTGCCTTGGTGATGAAACCCGCGCACATTTTGATGGTCTCTGTAAAAGATTAAACCAAGCAGGTGTTGCGTTTAAAATCAATCCGCGCTTGGTGCGCGGTCTGGATTACTACAACCGCACTGTATTTGAATGGGTCACAACCAAGCTGGGTGCACAGGGTACGATTGCCGGTGGCGGTCGCTACGATGCGCTGGTAGAGCGTTTGGGCGGTAGTGCAACGCCAGCCTGTGGCTTTGGTATTGGTTTGGAGCGTGTATTTTTGCTGATGCAGGAATATGGTATGACAGCCATCGATGCGCCCGATGTTTATCTGGTGAATGTAGGTGAGTTGGCAGAATCTGCAGCGTTTGCGATTGCAGAACGCTTGCGTAACGCCAATGTAGAAGTCGTTCTGCATGCAGGTGGCGGTAGTTTTAAATCGCAGATGAAAAAGGCTGATAGAAGTTTGGCAAGATACGCTTTGATTCTGGGTGATGATGAAGTCAATAATCAGCAGGTAACATTAAAGCCGATGCAGTTTGATACGCAATCTGGAGCCAAGCCAGAGCAAGTGTTGTGCAGTATTGAAGAGGCAATCAAAATAATGGCGGCCGGTAAAAGTTAAAGATTTCCGGTCATTTATCTTTAATAAAGTTAATTTTAAACATCATATAGAGCAAACATGACCGTTGATTTACAAACTAAGCAGCTTGCAAACACAGCGCCTTTGCTGCAGCTTGAGCATGTAAGTATTTCGCCTAAAAAAACGCCATCACGTCTGCTGGTGAATGATGTCAGCTTCGCGATTGAGGTTGGAAAAACCACCTGTGTGGTTGGCGAATCCGGAAGCGGTAAAAGCCTGACTGCGCTTGCAATTATGGGTTTGCTATCGAAGCAGTTGCAGCTAAATAGCGGTAAGGTTTTATTTAATGACGCTGATAAAGGCATTGTTGATTTAACAACACTTGATGCTGAAAGCCTGCGCAAACTTCGCGGCGATAAAATCGCCATGATTTTTCAGGAGCCGATGACTTCCCTGAATCCGGTACTGACCGTGGGCTATCAAATCGGTGAGAGTCTTACGACGCATCTTGGTTTTAAAGGTGAGCGTTTAAAGAATAAAATTGCCAGTTTGCTGGAAATGGTCGGCATTCCTCCCGGTCGTGCTAATAGTTACCCTGATGAGCTTTCAGGTGGACAGCGCCAGCGTGTGATGATTGCGATGAGTATTGCCTGCGAACCGAGCTTGTTGATCGCAGATGAACCGACAACAGCACTGGATGTGACGGTGCAGGCACAGATTCTCAAGTTATTGAGTGATCTTAAAACGCGTATGAATATGGGCATGCTATTTATTACGCATGATTTTGGTGTGGTGGCAGATATTGCTGATAATGTTGTTGTGATGTTCAGGGGGCAGATAGTAGAGTCTGGAACAAGAGAGCAAGTGTTAAGTAATCCACAGCATCCTTATACGAAGGCACTATTAGCATGCGTGCCGGATGCGGAGGGTGAAAAAATGCTGAAGCCGATTGATTACGCATGGCTGGCCGGTGAACAGACAGGCGCAGTTGCCGCTGAGGTGATACATGAGTGAAGATATTCTTGTTGCCAGAAATCTGGTAAAAACTTACACGCAGCGTAGCGGGCGCTTTGGGTTTGGCTCAACGCAGGTCAGAGCATTAAATGACGTCAGTATCCATTTACGTGCCGGTACAACATTGGCTGTTGTAGGTGAATCTGGCAGCGGTAAATCCACGTTAGCGCGTTGTCTGTTACAATTGCAACCCGTAGACAGCGGAGAGGTCCTGTTTGAAGGGCGAGACTTGGCTAAACTTGAGCCAACTGAGTTAAGAGACGTGCGTAAAAACTTGCAAATGGTGTTTCAAGACCCGTTTGCATCACTTAATCCGCGCATGCGTGTCGGTGAAATAGTTGGTGAAGGCTTGCTGATTCACAGTCTAGGCAGTATTGCCGAACAGCAGAAAAAAGTCGTGGCGATGCTGAAGCGCGTTGGTTTAACAGAAGCCGATATGCAAAAATATCCGCATGAGTTTTCAGGCGGGCAAAGACAGCGCATCGGTATTGCAAGAGCTTTGGTATTAAATCCACAGGTGGTTGTCTGCGATGAACCGGTTTCTGCATTGGATGTTTCAATTCAGGCACAGATACTGCTGCTGCTGAAAGAATTACAGCAGGAAATGGCGTTAAGCTATATTTTTATCAGCCATGATTTGCGTGTGGTACGGCATATTGCAGATGATATGGTGGTGATGTATCAGGGACAGGTTGTAGAACAGGGGTCTGTGGTCGATGTGTACACAGCACCTAAACATAGTTATACGCAGAATTTGCTGGCTGCGATACCGGGCAAAAAAGTAGTGAACGGATGAGTTAAACGTAATTTAAGTTAATAGATTTAAAATTAAAAGTATTAAAAGATTGGAATATTGAATGGCGTACGATTTAGAAGAACAAGAGCAGTTAGACGAATTAAAAGCCTGGTGGAAAACCTATGGCAAAATGGTAAGTGGTGCTGTACTGGCGCTATTAGTAGGTTATGCTGCTTATCAGGGGTGGCATTTATATCAGGGCAAGCAAGCAGTAGAAGCTTCTAGTGAATTCCAGGCGCTGCAAGTAACTGACGAAAATGATGTAAAAGCCATTCAGTCCAAAGCTGCGGTGATTATGGATAAATATTCATCAACACCATATGCCGGTCGTGCTGCTTTGTTTGCAGCAAAGGCAAATTACGCGAGCAATGATGTTAAAAGTGCAAAAGCGCAGTTAGAGTGGGCAATTAAAAATGCAAAAGAAACATCTATCAGCGCGATTGCAAGCTTGCAATTGGCAAATATTCTAGCTGAAGAAAAAGACTATCAAGGTGCGTTAAAGCTGCTGGAAGCGGAACATGATGCAGGTTTTGATGGCTTGTTCTCTGATTTAAAAGGCGATGTTTTGGTTGCGCTGGATAAGAAAGCTGAAGCAAAAGCGGCTTATGAACATGCATTGACCAAATTAGATGCTCAAGGCAGATATCATGTGCTCACGCAACAAAAACTAGAGGCATTAGGTTAAAAATTGACGCAACTCATTAAAAAATCAAAACTTCTGCTGTTGTTAAGCAGCTTATTGTTGCTGGCATCATGCAGCACTATTTCTGACTTGAAAACTGATATATCAGAACGTGTGTTTGGACGCGAAGCAGCCGAGCCGCCTGAGCCGTTGGCTGAAATCAAGCAAACCGCCAGTGTCAAAGTGCTATGGCAGGCCAAACTTGGCAGTACAGAAATTTATGATTTTACGCCAGCTGTAGATGCTGGATATGCTTATGTGGCGAGTGCCGAAGGTGAGCTGAGTAAGCTGGATGTTATTAACGGTAGTCAGGCCTGGCGCGTGAATGTTGGCGAAAAGCTGACTGGTGGTGTAGGGGTAGGCGGCAGTCTAGTCATTGTTGGTACGCAAAAAGGCTCTATCTACGCTTATGATATCTCAGGTAAATTGCAGTGGAAATCACGCTTAAGCAGCGAGGTGTTAAGCGCTCCCAAGTACTTTGATGGCTTAGTAATTGTGCGTACTGGCGATAGCCGTATCTACGGCATTAACGCAAACGACGGCAGCCGTAAGTGGGTTTACGATCGTACAGGTCCTGCGCTGACATTACGCAGCAGTGCCGGTGTGGTGGTTGATGGTGGTGCGGTCTATGCAGGTTTCGCTGGAGGTAAGCTGGTTTCTGTACGTGCTGACAATGGCAAAATTATGTGGGAGGCCTCTGTCGCGCAACCTAAGGGTGTAACAGAAATCGAGCGTATCGCCGATATTACCAGCCTGCCGTTTGTAGATGGTCCATTGGTATATGCAGTAGCTTATCAGGGCCGTATTGCAGCAGTTGATAGAACAAGCGGCCGCGTCGTATGGAACCGCGATATATCCAGTCTTTCTGGATTGACCGCCGAAGATGCAAGAATTTATGTATCACACGCGATAGGCTCAGTGTATGCGCTTGATTACACTACAGGCAAAACCTTTTGGCGTCAGGCTGGGCTTAAAAACCGTCAGCTGACAGGCCCATTGGCGATGGGCTCTTTGATAGCCGTCGGTGATGTTGAGGGATACGTACACTTTTTAAGCCGTGAAGACGGCGCGTTCAGTGCTCGCGTTAAAACTGGTGACAGCCAGATTTTGCCGCAGATGTCATTGATTAATAGTAATACATTACTGGCACAGTCGCGCGACGGTGGTATATACGCATTACAGATCAAATAAATAGTAGTTGTATCAATACGAAAAGGTTTTAATCCTTTTTGAGATGATACAACTGCAATTCAATCAATTACTTAGCTTGATAAGATTATAAAGAATCATTTAGCTTAGGCTCTAAATAGAAGGCTCATATGATACCTACCATTGTTTTGGTTGGCCGACCCAATGTTGGCAAGTCAACCTTATTTAATCGACTCACAAAAAGTCGCGATGCACTTGTTGCAGATTTCCCCGGCTTAACTCGTGATCGCCATTATGGTCGTGGTTTAGGCGCAAGTCAGCCTTATCTGGTCGTTGATACCGGCGGTTTTGAGCCAAATACCGATGACGGTATTCTTAAAGAGATGGCAAAACAGACGCTGCAGGCGATTGATGAAGCTGATGCAGTTATTTTCCTCGTGGATGGCCGTCAGGGTGCAACACCTCAGGATATGGACATTGCTAACCGCCTGCGTAAATGCAAATGCCCGGTATTACTCGCTGTGAATAAAACTGAAGGTATGCAGAAAGCGATTGTAAGTGCTGACTTTCATGAGTTGGGGCTGGGTTACCCCTTATCTATATCTTCTGCACATGGCGAAGGTGTACGTGACATTATCGAAGAAGCCTTAGAAAACTTTAAGGTCGAAGAAGAAGAGCCGACCACAGATTATACCGGTGACAAAATCCCCAAAGTTGCCATTGTTGGCCGCCCGAATGTGGGTAAATCTACATTAGTGAACGCGCTGCTAGGTGAAGAGCGCGTCATTGCATTTGACGAACCGGGTACTACACGTGACTCCATTCATATTGATCTGGAAAAAAACGGCAAACACTACACGCTGATTGATACTGCCGGCGTGCGTAAGCGTGGCCGGGTGTTTGAGGCGATTGAGAAGTTTTCTGTTATTAAAACGATTCAGGCTATTGAAGATGCTAATGTGGTGATTTTGGTAGTTGATGCGCAAGAGGGTATCACTGAGCAAGATGCACACGTTGCCGCTTACATATTGGATGCAGGCCGCGCACTTGTGGTTGCAATCAATAAGTGGGATGGCCTTAAAGAAGATGAGCGTGATTGGGTCAAACGCGAGATTGATCGCAAATTAATGTTCCTGGATTTTGCCGAGTTTCACTATATTTCTGCATTGCGTAAAAAAGGTCTGCCTGAATTATTTAAATCGGTGGATATTGCCTATAAGGCAGCATTTGCAAAACTGGCTACTCCGCAGTTAACACGTGTGCTGATAGATGCTTTGCAGCAGCATCAACCGCCAATCAGTAAAGGTATTCGTCCTAAGCTGCGTTATGCGCATCAGGGCGGTAGCAATCCACCTATCGTAGTTATTCATGGCAGCCATGTAGATGGTGTAAAAGATGCCTATACGCGCTTTTTGGAAAAGACATTCCGTAGAACTTTTCAGCTTTCCGGTACGCCGCTGCGTGTGCAATATAAGCAAGGCAGCAACCCGTTTGCAGAAGATGAAGATAAACGTAAACCGGGCGAGGGTATTGTAAGTATGCGTCGTCGTAAAACTGCGCAACGTGCTGAACTTAAAGCTAAAAAAGACGTTGAAGAGAAAGACAGAAAAGCTACAAAGCGTTAATCATTAACTTTAGTAGGCAGTGGGCTGGATTACTGTCTACAAGTTGGGATGTTGCTCTAGTTTTTTGTTCTCTTTAGGTAACTCATAAGGGTCTGCTACATAAGCAGGCCCTTTCATTAAAATCACTACGATGCAGCCAATTGCTGCTGCGCCAACAAAAAAACAGATGCTGAACAACACTCCCAGACACATGTAAATTGTCTTCAGTTGCTCTGGGTTAACTGGCTGATTACCAAAGTAAATAAACAGTATTGCAGCAGTCGGTATTGCTGCGCATATACCGAATATTAACGGTAATTTTTTTAGAAGCACCCATTCTATTCCAGAGGGTGTCTTAATAAATCCCGGAAGTTTATTAAAGTATCTCATTGAATAAATGGGAGTGGATTTTTATTGATTAGTTCAGTACAGACTTTCCCAGAACTTCCACCATACGCGTTCATCGGCTGGCGCGTTTTTATTTAACATTCCGCTGTCAGGATAGTTTTTCTGTAAAACACGCAATGTGTCGGTTTTCAGATCTTCCAGTCCCAGTAAGTCGTAGGCGCTGATCTGGATCACCAATGCCTCTTCAACGCCTGGTGATTGCGGGTAGTTTTCTATGACATATTTGGTACGGTTAACTGCCGCCAGATAGGCCTGACGTTTCATGTAATAACGCGCAACATGCAGTTCGTGGTCTGAGAGGCTGTTAGCCAGATATACCATGCGTTGCGCGGCATCTTTCGCATAACGGCTTTTTGGATAACGCGTAACGAGTTCCTTAAATGTCATAAATGAATCACGTAGGGCACGTGGGTCACGATCACTCACTTGCTGTTTGGTTAGTTTTTCCAAAATGCCACGTTCGTTAAAAATAGCTAAACCTTTAAGGTAATAGGCATAATCTACGTTTGGATGGTTAGGGTGTAACTTAATAAAGCGATCTGCCGCAGCTACGGCTAAAACCGGGTCACTCTTTTTGTAATGTGCATAGGCTGTTTCCAGCTGTGCTTGTGTTGCATACTTGCCATGCGGATAACGTGATTCCAGTTTTTGGAAATATCCGATCGCTTTGACGTAATCCCTATCTGTCATTTTTTCAGCACCCATTTGATAGATGCGTTCTGCAGACAAACCTTTGGTATCGTCAAGCTCGGTAGGGCTGCCAAAAATCGCACAAGCATTGAGTAACAGGGTAAATGTTAAAATTAAGATATACTTCATGCCAAACCACCTTTATGAATTTGCAGTAATTATAACCGATGACAGACGCTACTCCACAATCTCTTAGCAATTCCCTTACACTCACCATTCCACATGACTTAGGCGGCTTACGACTAGATGTTGCTTTGCAGCGCCTATTGCCAGAACACTCCCGTTCACGCTTGCAGGCCTGGATTAAAGAAGGCCTCGTTACCGTTGGTGGCGAAGCCAGTACTTCTAAAACAAAAGTGTGGGGTGGCGAGAGTATTGTAGTGCATGTGCAGGCAAAACCGGAGCAGTATGCTTTTAAAGCGCAGGATATACCGCTTGATATTGTGTATGAAGATGACCATATTCTGGTGATTAATAAACCGGCCGGCATGGTCGTGCATCCGGCAGCAGGTAATTGGGAAGGTACATTGCTCAATGCCTTGCTGTTTCATGCACCGCAATTACACGATGTACCGCGCGCAGGCATCGTGCATCGTTTAGATAAAGATACCAGCGGCTTACTGGTTGTAGCCAAAACCTTAAATGCGCAAACGCATTTAGTGCGCCAGTTGCAGGCACGTACCGTTAAACGTGAGTACCGCGCAATTGTCTGGGGACAGCTATGGCGTAACGGAACCGTAGATCAGCCAATAGGGCGCGACCCACGCTCGCGCACTAAAATGGCGATTAACCGCATGGGCAAACCAGCCGTTACGCGTTATGAAGTGCTGGAACGCTTTTCGGTACAGACTTATTTACGTTGTAACCTTGAAACAGGCCGCACGCACCAGATTCGTGTACACATGCAGTTTTTAAAAGCGCCGTTAGTTGGCGACCCCATCTATGGTTATCGCGGCATTGTCCCGATTCGTGCCATGACGCAAACCTTGCGTGATGCAGTGAGCAACTTCCATCGCCAGGCCTTGCATGCAATTAAATTAGGCTTGATTCATCCTGCCACCAATGAGTTTATAGAGTGGCAAATTGAATTGGCAGATGATATGAAAGTACTGCTGGAAGCCATGCGTCATGAAGACGTGAAAGATGAAGAAGAGTTTGAATTGAGCATGGAGCCATACCTTGCCGATGAAGACTACGAGTATGACGATGATGATGTGTTTGATGATCTAGAGGATGATAGTGATTTAGATCTGGAACAGGAAGAAGAATAATTCTGCACAGTGATTGCGTGACTGAAGGATTAAATTAAAGGGGCTGGTCTATACCGGCCCCTTTTACATGATGGCTTAAGTTTGCGCTTAACGTATACGTTTGAAGATAAATCCGTTCTCAACCTTCTCGAAACCCAGTTTTGGGTAGTAGCCCATTGCTTCAGGAGACGACAATAAAATCAAGGCCACCTCATCGCCAATGGCTTCCTGCACACGTGTGATGAGCTCACTGCCGATGCCATGTTTTTGGTAGGCTTTATCCACAGCAAGGTCAGATAAGTAACAGCAATAACTAAAGTCAGTTAGCGCTCGGCATACGCCAACCAGCTTGTTTTGATCCCATGCAGAGATCACAAGATTGGCATTTTCAAACATACGCTCGATCCGAGCTAAATCTTTAGTTGGGCGGCGAATGCCAGAATTATCAAACACTGCAGCTACGTCGGCAGCTGCAAGTGAGATATTGTGACGATATTCAATTTGAGTCATAAATACTTATATCCTATTGATAGCGTGGATATTGTGACGTTCATTTTCTCTATCTCGCCGATATGGCTGCCACGATGGTGCACAGCGCGAGCACAAGGTTCAGTGCGACCATGCGACGAATATTGTTCAGCACAGTAGCGGCCGCTGGCCACGAAGATGCTGCGCAGAGCGCAACTAGCCTTGGATACAACACTAGGTACACAATGAAAAATACCACTGCCATCACGAGGCCAAGAGTTAGCATAATATGCCAACCCGTTGGCGCTTGCGACATGCCCACATTGATTAGCATGATAATGCCGCTGATCAGAATGAGCACGACAGCCATTGCGCTATAAGCAAGAAATAGGCGAAAGGTGGCGACCCATAGTGGTAAGCGTTCAGGCGGGTTCAGAATTGCCCCAGCTGCCGGGCGCAGGCAAAAATAGGCAAAAAACATACCGCCAACCCACACGATGACACTGGTTAGATGAGTGAAGAGCAGGAGTTGATGGATGATGGGTGGCATGGTGTTTCTTTCAGTAGTCTAGCGTTTGGTATAAGGAGTGTATTTTACGCGTTCCGCTTGGTGGACGAGGTTAACTGCGATTTTTGAGTACTTTCGACCGCATAGGCTTGCCTTTCGAAGAAGTTATTCCGATAACCGCAACGGCCATGACTGACTTCCCACAAGCTCGATAAAGCATAAGCTGGCAAAAAGAATATACCCCATCGCTCGTACTGCCTGACATGTACATGTTCATGGGCTCGCAGTGAGGCAAGCTCCTGCTGGCATGTGCCTAGAATAACATGACCAAGTGTGATCGCACCAAAGCAAAGCGGACGAGGAAGCGAAGCAAAGAAACGTCCCGTCTTGCCGCCATGAAATTCAGCGACACCCGTCACGATACGCACTTTACCGCCAAGCCCGAGTATGACGAGCCCAAGCACTATGCCAAGTGCTGTGTTTGGCGCAGCCCAGACGTATGCAATGAGCTTAAAAATCGCGTTGCGATATGTACGCATTTACGGGCTAATGCTTGAAGTAAAAGGCTGGTTTTAGCCAGTCCCGCTTGAATGATGGTTTAGGCATGGCAGATTACTCGCTAAGTGACAGGCGAAGAGGAATCATAGCTGAGAAACCAAAGCCATGCTTTTGATAAAAGCGTTGTGCTGATTCATTGGTACTATCAGTTAGCAGGGTGATGCGTTTGCATCCCTTCAAGCGCGCGAATTGAATAGCCTGTTCAAGCAAGCAAGAACCAACACCGCTACCGCGAGCGTTAGGGGAAACTACCATATCTTCGAGTAATGCAACGCGGTCACCGAGTGCGGTTGATATGGTGAAGAGAAGGTTAATCATACCAATAATTTGGTTGTCTTGACGAGCGACAAGTATAAGCCCAATTTCTGGACTACTAATAATGCGTGCCAAACCACGGCTTTGGGCTTCATAATTGGGTTTGAAGTCTGCTTCTTGAGAAAACAAGATGCCCAATAAGTCACAAAGTGCGGGAATATCAGAGGGGTTTGCAGGAGTAATTTGCATAGCTCAACTTACTGTTTTTAATGCCAGGCAGAGATCACGAGATTGGCATTTGCAAACATGTGCTCAATCCGCGCTAAATCTTTAGTAGGGCGGCGAATGCCGGAGGCATCAAACACTGCAGCTACGTCGTCGGCAGTTGCAAGTGAAGTGTTTTGACGATATTCAATCTGAATCATAAAAGCCTAAGGTTTAAATTAAGGGTTGGTTCGTAGATATTTATAAATGCAGATTTGTCATCTATAAATTATGAACCTTGTTTTCGGCCAGTTTCGCTTGATTGAAAAGTTTAACTCAGTTTTGTGCCAGAGGTAGTGCTTTAAGGATTTTATCAGTTGTGAAGCCTGTTGGTTGTAGTAGATGGGTGACGAAATGAGATGATTTGTGAGGAAAGAAGAAAACATATTCCTTGCCGACCTCTAACCTACCAATACCACAAAGAGAATGAGACGCTGTTTCGACTGTGTTTCCGGAGAACGCACCTTTTAGTGTTCGCAGTACTACAACTTTTGCATTCCAATGATCTGCACCTTGCACTGACACGACGCGAGCATGGATAACGACACTAGCAGTAGCGTAGGCACCTTGAGGTGTAGGGGGTCTCCAGTCTGGCTTTGGATCACATGCCAATGCGGGTTGAGTGCAGAATAGTGAGAGAAAAACCATCACCAATAAAGTTTTCATGTGAGTGCTCCAGATGCCTAATGCTTGAAGTAAGGTGTTTGTTATAAAGACAATAACGGATAGACTAAACTAGCCCGGGGTTTTAAATTAGAAATATTCAATTTCATAATAAATCCTGATCCGTCATCTATTATTCTATTGTTACGCTACAGCAGTTTAGTTGGCTTGTGAAGACATTTACTTTCTAGTTCATCCTGCTTGGCACATGAGTCGTTCTGCGCTTTCTGATGATCTTTGACTGCATAGGCTTGCATTTCGAAGAAGTTATTCCGGTAACCGCAACGGCCATGACTGACTTCCCATAGGCTTGACAAAGCGTAAGCCGGCAAGAAAAACATACCCCAGCGCTCGTACTGTCTGACATGCACATGCTCGTGGGCTCGCAGTGCTTCAAGTTGCTTTTGACATGTGCCCAGAATGACATGACCAAGTGTGATGGCACCAAAGCAAAACGGATGTGGGCGAGAAGCAAAGAAACGTCCTGCTGTGCCGCCATGAAGCTCGGCTACCCCGGCCACGACGTGCACTCTGCCGCCAAGCCCAAGTATAAGCAGTCCAAACAATATGCCAAGCGCTGTGTTTGGCAAAGCCCAGGTATATGCAAGAAATTTGAAAACGATTCTAAGATGTGTACGCATATGTGAGTTAATGATTAATATATGGGCAAGCCTTCTGAATCGCGTAATGGGGGCAGGTCACATTTTTTATTCAATCAATATTAACCTAGAACAAATCATGATCTATTACTGTCTTCTTCAATATATCAAAACAAAAATGAATACTCCATTTATTTTAATGCTGTAGTTATTAGGCTAATCGGACTAATGGATAACAATGATTTATACTCATATGTTAAGTATGAAAGCAGCCAAAATGTTGCTGGTTTGCTTGATTAACAACGAGGTGTTTCATGCAGTTTATAAAACCTGATTGGCCTGCGCCTGCTAACGTGAAAGCTTTACAAACAACGCGGGTAGGTGGGGTGAGTGTGGCGCCTTATGCCAGCTTGAATCTTGGCGCTCATGTCAATGATGACCCGATAGCCGTGGCTAAAAACCGCCAGTTATTAAGCCCTTATTTGCCAAGTGAGCCGGTGTGGGTGAATCAAGTGCATGGGGTGGAGGTGATTGATGCGGCGGTTAGCAGCTGTCTGCAAAATGCGGATGCATCGTTTACTACCAAGCCGAATGTAGTATGTGTGACGATGACGGCAGATTGCCTGCCGGTATTGCTTTGCGATAAAAAAGGCACAGCGGTTGCTGCTGTACATGCGGGCTGGCGTGGCTTGTGTGATGGTGTGATTGAAGCGGCTATTGCTAAAATGCAGGTGCCGGTGAGCGAGATTCTTGTTTGGCTAGGGCCTGCCATTGGCCCAAATGCGTTTGAAGTTGGAGACGATGTCAAAGCGCAGTTTTTAGCCAAAGATAGTAAAGCTGAGCTGGCGTTTAAGCGCAATGGCGACAAATGGCTGTGCAATATGTATTTAATTGCAAGGCAGCGTTTAAATGCTTTGGGTGTCACTGAGATTTACGGTGCGAGTGTGAATGAGGACTTTTGCACTTATACAGATGAAGCGCGCTTTTTTTCATTCAGGCGCGATAACGTTACCGGACGCATGGCGAGTATAATTTGGCTGGAGAATAGTTAACTAGTCAGCAATTTTTAAGGCATTGCGAGGAAAAAACAACGTGACAATCCATGACACGTTGATTGACATGAACGCATGGATTGCCTCCCGCCATGATCTAAAGACTAAACCGTTCGTAATGACGGGGTGTAAATGAATCAGCACTTTCTTAGGTTTGAACCTTTTTCTAAATGATAGTCGTCTAAGTTATAATGGCGGCTATTTATATCTTTCAAGTGCCGCATGACCATTCCTGATTTTTCCATTCTGACCTGGATTATTGTCACCAGCTTTGCCGGTGGCTTGCTGAGCGTTTCTCTGGCGGCAGTATTTGCGCTGAATTTGCGTACGGCGTGGATTCCGATGCTGGTTAGTTATGCGATTGGTGCGATGCTTGGCGCGGTGTTTCTGGAAATTCTGCCGCATGCATTTGAAGAGGCGACAAGTGTGGAGAGTGTTTCTGCAACGCTGCTGTTTGGTTTATTGCTGTTTTTTGTACTGGAAAAGCTGGTGATCTGGCGCCATTGCCATGGTGACCATTGCGAAGTACATGCAATTCATAACGAGGCGAATTGCCCAGATGTGCAGCAAAGCAGTTCGACGCAAGAGGGTAGTGCCAAATTCAGGCCAGTAAAATCGCAATCTCATGCGCCGTCTATTGTGCAAAGTCATGCGCATACGCATAGCCATCATGATAGCGGCCGAAGCGGTATGATGATTATGATTGGTGATACTTTTCATAACTTTGTGGATGGTGTTTTAATCGCGGCAGCATTTTTAGTAGATGTTAAGCTGGGTATGGTGACGGCGCTGGCGATTATTTCGCATGAAATCCCGCAGGAAGTCGGCGATTTTCTGATTCTGTTGCACTCAGGTTATAGCAAAAAACAGGCATTTATTTTTAATCTGGTTTCTAGTCTGGCAACCTTGATTGGCGGGCTGATTGCATACTTCGCGCTGCAATTTGTAATGAGCTGGATACCGTATATTCTGGGCTTGGCTGCGGCGAGCATGCTGTACGTGGCAGTAGCAGACTTGATTCCTAGCTTGCATAAGCGTACTGAATTAAAGGCGACGATCAGTCAGGTTTCACTGATCAGCTTGGGTGTCGCTACTATCTGGCTCGCGCACATTCTGCTCGAGTGATTGTTTGTTTCTATAATGACGACGATGCTTTGCACCCAGTATCCACAACAGCAGGGCGCACGGAACCAAGCCGTAGAAAGTAAATGTGAGCAATCCCGCAGCTATAGATTTTTCAGTGGCGGCCATTAAGATCACGACGTAAAGCCATGCAATAACAATAATATACATGGCGTAATCATAACGATATTTTTAAGATTTATAGGTTTTTTATGACAAATAAAACAGTAACTAAAAACGCTACACCTAAAGTGGGCTTCGTATCCTTGGGTTGCCCCAAGGCCGGTTCTGATGCAGAACGTATTCTCACCCAGCTACGCGCTGAAGGTTACGAGATCTCGGGCAGCTACGATGAAGCCGATCTGGTAGTAGTGAATACCTGCGGTTTTATCGATAGCGCAGTAGCAGAATCACTGGATGCTATCGGTGAGGCCATCAATAAAAATGGCAAAGTCATTGTGACTGGCTGCCTCGGTGCAAAAGCTGGTGTAGTCCAGGCAGCGCATCCTAGTGTGCTGGCGGTCACTGGCCCACACGCACTTGAAGAAGTGATGACGGCGGTGCATGCAAATCTGCCTAAACCGCATGAGCCGTTTATTGATCTGGTGCCGCCGCAAGGTGTGCGTTTAACGCCTAAGCATTATGCGTATCTGAAAATTTCTGAGGGCTGTAACCATCGTTGCAGCTTCTGTATTATTCCAAGCATGCGCGGTGACTTAGTGAGCCGTCCGATTGGTGAGGTGCTGAATGAGGCTGAAAACCTTGTTAACGCAGGTGTGAGTGAAATTCTGGTGATCTCGCAGGATACCTCTGCTTATGGCGTAGATGTGAAGTATCGTCCGGGTTTCTGGAATGGTCGCCCGGTAAAAACACGCATGACAGAATTAACCAAAGCGCTCAGCGAACTGGGTGTGTGGACACGGCTGCATTATGTATACCCATATCCACATGTAGATGAAGTGATACCGCTGATGGCAGATGGCTTGATTCTGCCTTACCTGGATGTACCGTTCCAGCATGCAAGCCCACGCATTCTCAAATCTATGAAACGTCCGGCCAGCAGTGAGAATAATCTGGCGCGTATCAAAGCTTGGCGTGAAATCTGTCCTGATATCACGATTCGCAGTACCTTTATCGCGGGTTTTCCGGGCGAGACTGAAGATGACTTCGAGATGCTGCTCGACTTTTTGGAAGAGGCACAGCTGGATCGTGTAGGTTGTTTTGCTTACTCGGCAGTGGATGGTGCGGCGGCAAATGCTTTACCGAACCAGGTGCCGGAAGAGGTAAAACAAGAGCGCTTAAGCCGTTTCATGGAAGTGCAGGAGCGTATCAGTGCAGCAAAACTGCATTCTAAAATCGGTAGCATCCAAACTGTGCTGGTTGATGAGATTGTAACGGATGTAGAAGGCAATGTGGAAGCCATTGGCCGTACTAAAGCCGATGCGCCGGAAATCGATGGCGTTGTTTATTTAGAAGATGCTGAAGGTCTGACACCGGGTGATTTTGTTGAAGTGGAAATTTATAGCGCGGACGGCCATGACTTGATAGGTGGCCCACCAAGAAGCTAAGTTTGAATGTTTAAGTTAGTAAAGAGTAATTACAGGCGGCAGATGAGTAATCATTTGCCGTTTTGCTAGGTAATAGTGTTTTCAGGTAATTGAATACTTAAGCGCTGAATAAATCCGGCATGATTGGAGCAGGGCGCTCGCTATCAGCGCGTTCTTCTAAAAAGTCCAGCGTGAGGGGGCAGCGCGTTGGTTTTTTTGCGGCTTTTTTGTGTTTGGTTGTAGCTGGGCTCAAGTCAATATATGGTGTTTGACTGACACGAATGTAACCCAGGCTTGCCAGTTTTTGTTCTGTGGTCTCAAACAGACTGAGCGGATTGTCTATATTTTGCAGGGTAATCAGCTGCTTACTGACTTTTAGCACGTGGTACATCACGAATTTGTTTGCGGTTTGTTTGCCGTAAATTTCGCCAGTTTGTATCACAATGCCTCCTTGCCACAATTGCGCGTATGTTAGCGCTATGGGCGACGACTAACAAGCATTTTGCCAGTAATTTTTATTTTCTGCGCAGATTAATATGAGATTTGATCAGGTCAATCGCCTGATAGCGGAATCTGCTTCCATCGGCATCCTTGACCCACATGTGCAGCAGGCCACCAAAAAATAAGTGCGTATCCAGTGCCAGTGCGCGTGGGCTGTGAGAGGTTGCTAGCAGACCTTGGGATTGTGCGCGTTCGTATGCAGCCTCAAGTTTTTCAACGATACATGAACAATTATTCAGCATTTGATGCAGTACACTGGCAAACTCATCAACATACTCGCATTTGATCATAATGATTTCATAGGTTTCACGCATTTCCAGATTGCTGCTCAGGTCGTTAATCGTATTGCAAAGACTGGCTTCAATCTGGTTCAGCGGGTTTTCATTGCTATTGGCGGCAGGCGTCAGAGTATCATCTATACTGTCTATCAGCGGCAAGAAAACCTGTTCGCGTATGGCATGAAAAATATCTGTTTTATTTTCAAAATGCCAGTAAACCGCACCTCGGGTCACGTTAGCTTCTGTTGCAATATGCTCTAATGTTGATTTACTTACGCCACGTTTGAGGAATACCGCGCGTGCTGCATTTATGATCCGCTGTCGTGTAAGCTCTGCATCTTCTTTAGTTTTTCTGACCATTAGATTTACCTGTTTTTACAAAATTTAACGCGTATTGTATTAAATTCTCGTTTACATACATTCCTGTTTGTATATAATATACATTCAAAAATGTATATAAGCAAGCCTTTAATCAGTTCAAATTTAATAAAAACATAATCTAATTAATAGGTTATCAATACAAAAGCTTGGAGTAAGCAATGGTATTTAAAACAAGTCAGCATCATCCATCACAAAACAGTACGCAGGTCGCGGAGGATAGAAGTACAGTTTTCACACTGAGTGCAATTTTAATATCCTTCACTTTGATTGCTGTGTCTGCTTGCAGCAAAAAAGACGACGCGGCCAATGCAGGAGCCAACATGCCGGCACCTGTAGTTACAGTGGTGAGTGTGCAGACCGAGAGTGTACCTACAGTAAATGAGTTGCCTGGGCGTACTGCGCCATACCTGATTTCAGAAGTCAGGCCGCAGGTGAGTGGCATTGTGCAGAAACGTGCCTTTAATGAAGGCAGTGAAGTGAAGGCTGGACAGTTGTTATACCAGATTGATCCGGCGGTATATCAGGCTGCTTATGATAGTGCAAAAGCTAATCTGGCTAGAGCATCGGCTAGTGTTGGTTCAGAAAAGTTAAAGGCGCAGCGTTATGCAGAGCTGGTTAAGATCGAGGCAGTCAGCAAGCAGGCTAATGATGAAGCTGATGCATCACTGAAGCAGGCAGAGGCCGAAGTGGCGTCAGCAAGGGCAGCATTGGATAGAGCTAGAATTGATCTCGCTTATACAAGAGTAGTTTCGCCTATTTCAGGCCGTATTGGCCGTTCAACCGTCACTCCTGGTGCTTTGGTAACTGCTAATCAAGCAGCTGCGCTTGCTACAGTTCAGCAATTAAATCCAATCTATGTTGACGTGACACAATCAAGTGCTGAATTAATGGCTATGCGCCGTGATTTGGAGCAAGGCAAGCTGAAGAGTGCGGGCGGTAACTCTGTTTCTGTGCAGCTGGTGCTCGAAGATGGCAGTATCTTTGAAAAAGAAGGCAAACTTGCATTTTCAGAAGTCACCGTTGATCAGGGTACTGGTAGTGTGACATTGCGTGCGGTGTTTCCTAATGCAAAAGGCCAGCTATTGCCTGGTATGTATGTACGTGCGCGCATGACGCAAGGTGTAAACAGTGATGCAATTATGGTACCGCATGCTGCGGTAGGCCGCGACCCACGTGGAAATGCAACCGTGATGGTAGTAAATGCTGAAAATAAAGTTGAGCTACGTGTAGTGAAGACTGCGCAATCAATTAATGATAAATGGGTAGTGACTGAAGGGCTGACTGCCGGCGAGCGCGTAATTGTAGAAGGATTGCAGAAGGCGAGACCTGATGCTGTAGTTGACCCCCAAGAGGCTAAGCCTGCTGTAGCTCAAGAAAACGCGGCTACTGCCGTGGCTAAGTGAGGTAGCTGACTATGGCACGTTTTTTTATTGATCGTCCTATTTTTGCATGGGTTATTGCCATCGTTATCATGTTGGCCGGTGCGCTTTCTATTCTGAGCTTACCAATATCGCAATATCCTGCTATTGCGCCGCCGCAGGTGGCTATCAACGCAAACTATCCAGGTGCGTCTGCGAAAACAGTTGAAGACTCAGTCACGCAGGTGATCGAGCAGAAAATGACCGGGCTGGATGGCTTGATTTACATGAACTCATCCAGTGACGGTTTTGGCCGCGCTACGATTACACTCACCTTTAAGGCAGGTACTAATCCCGATATTGCCCAAGTGCAAGTGCAGAATAAGTTGCAGGGCGCATTGCCATTGCTGCCGCAAGAGGTGCAGCAACTAGGGGTTACTGTTGCGAAATCTGCACGTAACTTTCTGATGGTGATTGGCTTTGCTTCCGAAGATGGTCGTTTAGAAGCGAATGACCTTGCTGACTTTTTAGTTGCAACGGTACAGGATCCATTATCTCGCGTTAACGGCGTAGGTGAAGTGCAGATTTTTGGCTCACAATATGCAATGCGTGTGTGGCTGGACCCTACCAAACTGAATAATTACAAATTGACAGCAGCTGATATCAAGGCTGCGATTCGTGCACAGAATACACAGGTCGCAGCAGGTCAGCTCGGTGGCACGCCAGCGTTGCCGGGTCAGGGTTTCTCAGCGACAATTACAGCACAGAGCAGACTGCAAACGGCTGAGCAATTTAGAAATATTCTATTACGCACATCTGTTGCAGGGGGCGAAGTCCGCTTGGGTGATGTTGCCCGTGTGGATATCGGCGCTGAAAACTACGGCATTATTGCGCGCTTGAATGGCAAGCCGGCAGCCGGTATCGGTATCAAACTCGCAGCTGGTGCCAATGCATTGGATACTGCCGATGCGATACGTGCAAAAATTGATCAGCTTAAGCCGTATTTTCCGGCTGGTGTGACAGCAATTGTGCCTTATGACACGACGCCGTTTGTGAAGCTTTCTATCCAGGAAGTTGTTAAAACACTGATAGAAGCCATGATACTGGTGTTCTTGGTCATGTATCTGTTTCTGCAGAATCTGCGCGCAACGCTGATTCCGACAATTGCTGTACCAGTGGTTTTGTTAGGTACCTTTGGCATCATGGCGGCTTTTGGTTTTTCAATCAACACCTTGACGATGTTCGGTCTGGTGCTGGCTATCGGCTTGCTGGTTGACGATGCGATTGTAGTGGTTGAAAACGTTGAGCGATTGATGACGGAAGAAGGCTTATCGCCAAAAGAAGCGACGCGTAAATCCATGGATCAGATTACAGGGGCACTGATTGGTATCGGTATGGTGCTGTCTGCTGTTTTCGTTCCGATGGCTTTCTTTGGCGGTTCAACCGGCGTCATTTATCGCCAGTTCTCAATTACGATTGTGGCTGCGATGGCACTGTCTGTAGTTGTGGCGATTGTGTTTACGCCTGCATTATGTTCGACCATGTTAAAACCTGTGCAAAAAGGTCATAGCCATGGTGAGGGTGGCTTGCTAGGTGGCTTCTTTGGTTGGTTTAACCGTATGTTTGATCGTAATACGCAACGTTATGAGACTGCAGTTGGCGGTTTATTGAAGCGCAGTACCAGATTTCTGTTTATTTATGTCGCTATTGTTGTCGTATTGGGTGTTTTGTTTGTCCGTATGCCGACATCGTTTCTGCCAGAAGAAGACCAGGGTATTCTCTTTAATCAGATTATGCTGCCAGCAGGCGCAACTCAGGAACGTACCATCGAAGTGCTGAAAAAAGTTGAACATCACTTTTTGGAGAATGAAAAAGATAATGTGAAAGCCATGTTTACAGTGGCAGGCTTTAGTTTTGGCGGTAGCGGCCAGAATATGGGTATCGCTTTTGTAAACCTGAAAGATTGGAAAGTACGCTCTGAGCCAGGGCAGGACGTAAAGTCTATTGCGGGCAGAGCGATGGGTGCTTTTTCTCAAATTCGAGAAGCCATGGTATTTGCTTTTGTGCCGCCAGCAGTGATTGAGCTGGGTACTTCGAATGGTTTTAATGTACAGATGCAAGATCGTGCCGGTTTAGGACATGATGCGCTGATGGCAGCACGTAACCAGTTTCTTGGTATGGCCTCTCAGGACAAACGTTTGATGGGTGTGCGGCCGAACGGGATGGATGACACGCCTGAATACAGGTTGGACATTGATCATGCGAAGGCCGGTGCGCTTGGCGTAACAGTCGCTGATATCAATGATGCTTTGTCTACTGCCTGGGGTGGTAGCTATATCAATGATTTCATCGATCGTGGTCGCGTGAAGAGAGTGTATCTGCAAGGTGATGCACATGCGCGTATGGTGCCGGATGATTTAAATAAATGGTATGTGCGTAATGCAAGAGCTGAAATGGTGCCATTCTCTGCCTTTGCCAGCGCGCACTGGACTTATGGCTCACCGCGACTGGAGCGTTATAACGGTCAACCTGCAGTTGAACTGCTGGGTCAGGCCGGGCCTGACCAATCCTCAGGCGAGGCCATGGCTGCAGTAGAAGATATTATGTCAAAAATGCCGCTAGGAATTGGTTATGAGTGGACAGGTATGTCGTACGAAGAACGTGCAACCGGATCACAAGCGCCTGCACTATATGCCTTGTCATTACTGGTTGTATTCCTGTGTCTGGCGGCATTGTATGAAAGCTGGTCGATTCCGTTTGCCGTAATGCTGGTAGTGCCGCTAGGTGTGCTTGGTGCGTTGCTGGCAGCAACCGGCCGCGGGCTATCCAATGACATTTATTTTCAGGTTGGCCTGCTGGCAACGATAGGTCTTTCATCCAAGAATGCGATTCTGATTGTAGAGTTTGCAAAATCGGAAATGGAAGCCGGTAAAGATCTGGTCACGGCAACTATGAATGCAGTGCGTATGCGTCTGCGGCCTATTTTGATGACCTCGCTGGCATTTGGCTTCGGTGTATTGCCGTTAGCAATTGCCACGGGTGCTGGTTCAGGTAGCCAGAACGCAATTGGTACCGGTGTGTTGGGCGGAACAGTTGCTGCGACCCTGCTGGGAATATTCTTTATTCCTTTGTTCTACGTCGTGATCAAGAGAATTTTTAAAGATAAGCCAAAAGTGGCAGCTTCTAATGCGGCAGTAACCACTGCCGAGGAGAGTAAGTAATGATGAAATTGAAAACATTGGTTGTGGCGGTAACGATTGCAACAACCAGTGCCTGTAGCCTGATGCCGGAATACCTGCGTCCACAGGCACCTGTACCAGAGACTTTTCCAAACACTGACGCGAAGGCAGCATCATCTGCAAAGCAGTTGAGTGATATTCCATGGCAGGATTATTTTGCCGATGCCCAGTTACGCGAAGTAATCGGACTGGCATTGAATAATAATCGTGATTTACGCGTGGCCGCGCTGAATATAGAAAAAGCACGTGCACTTTATCGTGTTCAGCGTGCTGATCTGTTTCCACGCGTAGGTATCACCGGCACAGAAACCGCACAGCGACTGCCCGGTGATTTAACTGCTAGCGGTAATGCAACAACAACGCATCAATATAGCGCTACGATTGGTTTTTCTGCCTATGAGCTGGATTTCTTCGGACGTATCCGTAGCCTGAATGCGCAGGCCTTAGAGCAGTATTTGGCAACTGAAGAGGCAAAGCGCAGTGCCCAGATTAGCCTCGTTGCTGAAGTCGCTAATGCGTGGCTTACGCTTGCTGCTGATAAAGAGCGTTTGGCGCTTGCTCGCAGCACGCTTGAGACCAGGCAGAAATCCTATGAGCTGATTCGCCGCACCTTTGAAGTAGGTGTGGGGTCAGCGCTGGATGTGCGTCAGGCAGAAACGTTGATGGAAGGTTCGCGCGCCGATGTAGCACGCTACACAGCACAAGAGGCAAAAGATGCCAATGCGCTTGCATTGATAACAGGTACACCAGTATCAGCTAATCTGTTACCTGCTAAACTCAGCGACGCTGTAAGCGCAATAACAGAAGTTCCAGCCGGGGTACCGTCTGAGGTATTGACGCGTCGTCCGGATGTTCTGCAGGCTGAACGTATATTACGTGCGGCTAACGCAAACATTGGGGCTGCACGTGCAGCATTTTTCCCAAGCATTACATTAACAACCGGTGCCGGTATTGCCAGTGATTCTCTGGGTGGATTATTCAGTGGCGGTGGCGGTACCTGGAGCTTTATTCCGCAGATAAAATTGCCAATTTTTGAGGCGGGCAGGCTGACTGCCAATCTGGAAGCTACAAAAGTACAGCGTGAGATTAATGTAGCTCAGTATGAAAAGTCTATTCAAACTGCTTTTCGCGAAGTATCTGATGCTTTTGCAGAAAAATCTACCTTAACTGAGCGTCTGGATGCCAGGCGCAAACTGGTAGAGGCGACCAAAGCTAGCTTTACGTTGTCTGAAGCGCTCTATAAGGGTGGTATTGATAGCTATCTTGGCTTACTCGATTCGCAGCGTGCGCTTTATCTGGCAGAGCTTGAGCTGATCGACATTCGACTGATTGAGTCGGCGAATCGCGTCGCACTTTACAAAGTACTTGGTGGTGGATGGCATTCAGCAGATAACAAATGATGAATGCAGGGTGATGCTGAATCGATATTGACTGCCTGATTCTGTTGTTGATTAACGAGATAGCATTACCTTGGCTCTGTTTGTAATACCTAAGGACCATTCTGCCCTCAGTGTTACCAGTGTTTTTAGCACATACTCACTTGTGCCCCATTCTTTCATCATCAGCGGTTCTGGTGATATGTTGTTTAAGATATTTAGCATGTATAAGTCTATTTTTGAATTCACATCTTCAAAGCACCAGTAACGCTGACTATTGGCTGTTCTGAAGTTTGTGGTAGGTCTGGCAGGAGTGTTGGCAGCAGTATCTATATAGAATAGATGTTGTTCCGCATCATATGTTGTATCAATCGATATTTTTGAAGTCCATGCGTTTAAAAGTCGATTAACCATCTCAATTTGCTGCAGTTTGAAATTGCTGTGCTTTAAAGAGCCTAGCATGCATACCTGAATATAGGCACTGGTTAATGATATGGGCTCTTGTTCAGAATAAGATTGTATCTTTGCGTTTAGCAAAGAAAGCTGTTCTGCAATTTTAAATATACTTGTAATCTTTGACCAGAAGTTAGCCGGCTCATGATGCTGAGCGTGATGTTGCCATTTGATAATTTGTGTAGCATTTCTTAATGCACGGGACAGCACAATGTGTTGTATGCCTTTATTAGAAGGCATGCAGTTCTTGCTTGATTCATCATAAGCCAAGAAGAGCTGGCAGTGATATAAGTAAGCCGCATTTGAAATACGTGTTTTGATATCCTCATCATTATTTTCATTACACATGAAATGCTGTGTGATTCTTTCGACAATACTGTGTGTTTTTTCGTCGATATAAAATAGCGCTTCCAGATTCTGGATGTCTTGAAACAGATTATGTTTTAAAGCATCTGCTAATTTTCTAGTAGTCAGCTCTAGTGCTGAAATGTCATCTATTTTGCATAACTCAGCCATCCAGGCTAACGGCAGTGGGGTTGTTGTCTTTAGTTTGAGACTGAAAATTTTATGCAATATATTCATTATTCAATGAGGCGTTGTGTGCTTTTTAATTCATTAGGCAATTAACATGCCATTGCTCACCAGTGTTCTGTTTGATTTAGATAAATTGGCTAAGCTTTGTTAGTAAGCAGTGAGTCTCCGCATGGTAAAATACTAATAATTAAATTTATGGTTAAGCTCTATTCAATATGACTGTTCGTACACGTTTTGCCCCTAGCCCAACAGGTTTTCTTCACATCGGCGGTGCCCGTACTGCATTATTCTCATGGGCTTTTGCTAAAAAGCATGGTGGAAAATTCATTCTGCGCATTGAAGATACCGATGTAGCACGCAGCACGCCTGAAGCGGTGCAGGCGATACTGGATGGCATGAACTGGCTGGGGCTGGATTATGATGAAGGCCCTTTTTACCAAATGCAGCGTATGGATCGCTACAAGGAAGTGATCGGTAAAATGTTGCAGGATGGTTCGGCCTATCATTGCTATTCTACAAAAGAAGAGTTGGAGGCGCTGCGCGAAAGCCAGATGCAGCAAGGCTTAAAGCCGCGTTATGATGGTCGCTGGCGTCCTGAAGATGGTAAAGTCCTTTCTATACCTCCGTCAGGTATCCCGCCGGTTATTCGTTTTAAAAATCCTAAAGACGGGCATGTGGTCTGGAATGACCTGGTCAAAGGTGAAATCAGTATTGCAAACCAGGAGCTGGATGACCTGATCATAGCGCGTGCAGATGGCACGCCTACCTATAACTTTTGTGTAGTTGTTGATGACTGGGAAATGGGGATTACGCAGGTGATCAGGGGGGACGATCATGTGAATAACACACCGCGTCAGATCAATATGCTGAAGGCGCTCGGTGCAACTATTCCGCAATATGCACATTTATCCATGATTCTGGGTGATGACGGTCAAAAGTTATCCAAGCGCCATGGCGCAGTGAGTGTGATGCAATATCATGAAGATGGCTATCTGCCTGAAGCGGTGCTTAACTATCTGGCACGCCTGGGCTGGAGCCATGGTGATGAAGAAATATTCAGCATGCAGCAGTTCTGTGAGTGGTTTGATTTGGACCATATCACACCTTCAGCTGCCCAATTTAACACTGAAAAGCTCAAATGGCTGAACGCGCACTATATCAAATTGGCGGATAAAGATTATTTGGTGAGTGATATAACAGAACGGCTTGCTCAGCTTAATGTTGCAGTGACTGCTGCACCGGATTTATCTGCAGTGATTGATTTATACAAAGAGCGTGCAAGCACGCTTAATGAGTTGGCAGAAAGTATCGTTTATTTTTACCATAAGCCGGTCATTGATCAGGCTGCCGCTGAAAAACATCTGGTTGTGGATATTAAGCCCGCTTTAGAGAAATTGTCAGAGCTGCTGCGTTCAGTAGAGTGGACTGCAGAAACAATTCATCATGCAATTAACGAAGTTGTTACGGAGTTTCAGTTGAAATTTCCTAAGGTGGCGATGCCATTACGTGTTCTGCTGACGGGTATTGCACAATCTCCGAGCATTGATCAGGTAATGGCTTTATTAAGCCGGGATGAAGTGCTGGCTAGAATGAGCGAATTTAAATAAAGAATACAGCACGAATATTTTTTATCCTTAGCCCTCTTGTTTTTTTTATGCAGGCCTTCATATACAAATTATGTACTCTAGCGTACATATTTCATCAGGATGGTTCTTTATAGTTTGCCTGACAAGTGTTTGTTTGAAGCGATGGCGGATTGAAGGTCATGTTAATCTTTTTGCTGGAACTGAGCTGGCACTTTGAGTGTTGTGCAAAAAACTTGAATAGTTAATTTAAGTAAAAACAGAACGATTTGAGTTGTTCTTACTCTGAACGAGAGTAGTATTGCAATGTAGAAGAAGTAAGTGTATTAAATTAGCTGTTTTAACGTAAGAAATTTTATTTAACTCCAAACAATAGGAGACACCATGAATCAAAAAGGGCAAATGTTACAAGACCCATTCCTTAACGCTTTACGTAAAGAACATGTCGCTGTATCAATTTATCTCGTTAATGGCATCAAGTTGCAAGGTCAAGTTGACTCATTTGATCAGTATGTCATTCTGCTCAAAAATACTGTGACCCAAATGGTTTACAAACATGCCATTTCTACAATCGTACCTGCACGTGCGGTAAGTATCGGTTTACCGGAAGGTGATAATTAAGCATTGAAAGATTTGTTTGAAAGACCGAGTGGCGGCGAGTCTGCCATTCTGGTAAGTGTAGATTTCGGTGAAAGTGATTACCTTGAAAGCCTTGAAGAGCTTCGCCAGCTAAGTTTGAGTGCAGGCTTAGCCGTACTGGGTACTATTGAAGGTAAACGCTCAGCGCCGGATGCCAAGCTTTTTATCGGTAGCGGTAAGGCTGATGAGTTGCTGCAGATGATGCGAGCGACTGAATCTAATATTGCAGTATTTAATCACGACCTTACACCTTCACAACAGCGCAATCTGGAGCGTTTTTTGCAGGCGCGTGTGGTAGATAGAACTGGCTTGATACTGGATATTTTTAGCCAGCGTGCACAAACGCATGAAGGTAAGCTGCAAGTTGAGCTGGCTCAGCTAGAGCATTTATCAACTCGTTTAGTTCGAGGATGGACTCACCTGGAACGTCAAAAGGGTGGTATTGGTGTACGTGGCGGCCCTGGTGAAACGCAGCTTGAATTAGACCGTCGTATGTTGCGCGTGCGTGTAAAGCAGCTGCGTGAAAAATTACTCAAGCTCAAATCTCAGCGTGGAATGCAGCGGCGTGCACGTAAACGTTCAAATGTAATGACAGTATCTCTGGTCGGCTACACCAATGCCGGCAAATCCACGATCTTCAACCGCCTTACCAAGGCAAATATCTATGCAGCTGATCAGTTGTTTGCAACGCTGGATACAACTACACACAAGATATTTATTGAGGGTTGCGGACAAGTCGTGCTATCTGACACGGTAGGCTTTATTAAACATTTGCCGCATGCGCTGGTTGAGGCATTTGGCGCAACGCTTGAAGAAGCTGTGCAGGCGGATTTGCTGTTGCATATTGTGGATACCGCTAGCAGTAATCGCGATGAGCAGATTGCCCAGGTAAATAAAGTATTGCATGAGATCGGTGCAGCTAAAGTGCCGCAGATTCTAGTACATAACCAAATCGATCGTATAGGCTTAGAGCCTGCATTGGCACGTGATGAATGTGGTAGAATTTCGTCTTTGCATGTGTCAGCCAAAACAGGAGAGGGAATGGATCTGCTAAGGTTAGCAATGGCAGAACATTATCAGTATTTACAAAAACTAAGCACTGAAGAAAGTGCTTATGCATAATTTAATTATAGATTCGGTACGATTTATTTGTAATGTTACCTGCTAGTCTGGATCGCCAAGGCCTATGGCCTCTCGATGACGTCATTCCGAGCGAAGTGCGGCAATCCAGAATAAGCAATAATTTCTTAGTTTGATGATAATTAACAAATGTTTTTCTGGAGTAATGAATGATTAAATTTCCTGGTTGGAGAGCACAAAATAATGAAGGTCCACCAGACCTCGATGAGGTGATGCGTGATTTAAGCCGCAAAATTAACACCTTATTCGGTAAGGGTGGCGGCAATCAGTCTAATCCGCAATCCGGCCGTCCACAGCCAACAACTGTTAATTTACCTTTGCTTCCAATATTCGGTCTGGTTGGACTGATCTGGCTGGCTACAGGCTTTTATATTGTTGATCAAGGTTCGCTTGGTGTGGTGCAGCGTTTTGGTAAGGTGCAGGATGAAGTGACTTCGCCTGGCCCGCGCTGGCATTTGCCTTACCCGATTGAGAGTGTTCAGGTCGTGAATATGGAACAGGTGCGCAGGCTTGAAGTGGGTTATAGAAGCAGCGCTGAAGGTAGCGGTGGCAAAACTAGATTGCCAAAAGAGTCTTTAATGCTGACAGAAGATGAAAATATTATCGATTTGCAATTTGCGGTGCAATATAACCTTAATAATGCCAAAGATTACTTGTTCAACAACCGTTCTACTGATGATGCAGTCATGTCAGCTGCAGAAACTGCAATTCGTGAAGTGGTCGGTAAGAACAAGCTGGATGATTTGTTACAAAAAGGCCTTGCAGATACTTCTGAGCGTATGCAGATTATTCTTGATAGCTACAAAACCGGCGTGAAAATTATTAGTGTATCACTGCAAAGCGCACAGCCGCCTGAGCAAGTCCAAGAGGCATTTGAAGACGTAAACCGTGCGAATCAGGATAATCAGCGCCAGATTAACGAAGGTCAGGCTTATGCTAATGATGTGATTCCAAAAGCACGTGGTACCGCTTCACGTTTGCTGGCTGAGGCAGCTGGTTATAAGTTGAAAGTTGAAAGTGAAGCCATTGGTAACGCCAGCCGCTTTGACCAGATTCTTGCACAATATAACAAGGCACCTGAAGTAACGCGTCAGCGTTTGTATCTGGATGCGCAAGAGCAGATTATGTCTAGCGTAAGTAAAGTGATTGTTGACCAGAAGTCCGGTAACAGCTTGTTGTATTTACCATTGGATAAGTTAATCAACGCATCCGGTAGTGATGCCGTTCAGCAGTCACAATCGATGCAGTCTTTAAATCCACAGCCTGATGCTGCAACACCAGCGACTCAACCTACAGCAGGTGATCGCTCACGTGAAGCCCTTCGCAGTCGTGACAGAGAAAGCAGGTAAGGAGTAATGATGAAAAATTCAAAAAATATTGTTATTGTCGTTATTGTTGGCCTAGTTTTGCTTTCACTATCAGCATTTACAGTAAATCAAACACAATATGTGCTCGTGCAGCGTTTGGGTGAGATTGTGTCAGTTAAGAAAGAGCCAGGCCTTTATTTTAAAGTGCCTTTTGTCGATAACCTTAAGTATTTTGATAATCGCATCCTGACTCTGGATTGGGAACAGCCAGCCAAGTTTATCACCAGTGAAAATAAATACATGATGGTCGACTCTTTCGTCAAATGGCGTATTGTTGACCCGAAAAAGTATTATGTTTCAATTAAAGAAGGCGGCGAAGTGGCAGCTGAAGACAGATTGTCAAAAGTAGTCAATGCTGGTCTGCGTAGCGAGTTTGGTATACGTACTGTGCATGACGTAATTGCCGGTGAGCGTGGTGTGATTATGGATAATCTACGCAAAAAAGCTGATTTGGAAGCACGTCAGATGGGTATCGAGGTGGTGGATGTTCGCTTGAAACGTGTTGATTACTCAGAAGAAATCAGCAAGTCAGTATTTGACCGTATGATTGCCGAGCGTAAACGTCTTGCGAATCAATTGCGTTCTGAAGGCTCTGCTGCTTCAGAAAAGATTCGTGCCGATGCTGATAAGCAACGTGAAGTGATCATTGCTGAAGCCTACCGTGAAGCACAGAAAACAAAGGGTGAGGGCGACGCTAAAGCGTCTGAAATTTATAGTCAGTCTTACAGCCGTAATCCTGAATTCTACGCGTTCTATCGTAGCCAGGAAGCTTACAAAAACAGCTTCAAGAGCAAGAGTGACGTGATGGTGCTGGATCCGAACTCAGACTTCTTCAAATACATGAAAAGTCCTAAAAAGTAGTCATAGGTAATTCCTGTGAATAATACATTGTTAACTGCGCTGGGTTTGATGCTGATAATCGAGGGCGTTTTGCCCTTGTTAATGCCGCAAGCCTGGCGCGATACTTTCAGGCGTATGGTTGAGCTTAAAGACGGTCAGTTAAGGTTTGTTGGTCTCGCGTCAATAGTTGGCGGTTTGATATTAATTTTATTAAGTAAGTAATAATTCCAGGTAATAGTTATCAGTATTCATTCTTAGCTATTGATACTGAAGGTTACTTGTAAAAAGTGATGATAAAAATGCGTAATTGGTTACTGCCAGAATATATAGAAGACGTTTTGCCTGCAGAGGCTGCACGTATTGAAACGCTGCGCCGCAGCTTGCTTGACCTGTTCAAGGTGCATGGCTATCAATATGTGATTCCGCCGATGCTGGAGTATATGGAGTCTCTGATTACCGGTGTTGGTCATGATCTGGATCTAGCAACATTTAAGGTTGTGGATCAGTTAACAGGACGTTTGATGGGTGTTCGCGCAGATATGACGCCACAAGCAGCACGTATCGATGCACATTTACTTAATCACCAAGGCATTACGCGCTTGTGTTATGCCGGCAGTGTTTTGCGAACTAAGCCTGACGGCTTGGCGCAAACGCGCGAGCCCTTGCAGTTGGGTGCGGAGTTGTACGGCCATGCCGGTATTGCCAGTGATATAGAAATTCAGCGTTTGTTAATTAAGGCCTTGCATGCTATCGGCATTGAGCAGGTGCATCTAGATTTTAGCCACGTCAATGTTTTCGGCAGTTTGATAGAATCCAGCGAGATCAATCCACAACTTGAACAGGATTTATACGCAGCCTTGAAAAGCAAAGATCAGTCTGCAGTAGCTGCATTGACTATGGAGCTTGATAACACCACACGCGAAGCTTTACTTCACCTCACCGAACTGAATGGCGATAAAACCATACTTGCCAAGGCTGCTAAATTGCTGCCATCCACGCCTGCAATTCAACAGGCTTTGGACAATCTGGCGCAGGTAGCGGATGGCTTGCAGGATCTAGGCGTTAGTGTAAGTTTTGATTTAAGCGAGCTACGTGGATACCACTATCATAGCGGCATCGTATTTGCCGCTTATGCACAAGGTTACAAAGGGCCATTAGCACTTGGTGGCCGTTATGATGAAGTCGGGCAGGCCTTTGGCCGCGCACGTCCGGCAACTGGATTCAGTCTTGATTTGCGTGGCGTAGTGACTGCGCTATCGCCGGCACAATCAGAAATGGCGATTTTCGCTCCTGCGCAAAATGACAGTGCGCTGATTGCTAAAATAGCTGCACTTCGCGCAGAAGGACATGTAGTCATTCAAGAGCTACCAGATACCGAATCTGATTTTGCTGAATTGAATTGCAATAAAAAACTTGAGCATTACAATTCCGGCTGGCATGTCGTAGACATTGCAAAGGCTTAAAAGATAATAAGAGATGTCGTTAATGGCGGCATCTCTAACCATTTGAATATTAACATTTAATTAAAAAGTCGACGTTATGGCAAATAAAGCAGCAAAGAATGTAGTCGTCATCGGTACCCAGTGGGGCGATGAAGGTAAAGGTAAAATTGTAGATTGGCTGACAGACCATGCCCAAGGCGTAGTGCGCTTTCAAGGTGGTCATAATGCGGGCCATACTTTAGTTGTAGGTCAGGGTGATGCACAGCGTGTTTACAAACTTAACCTCGTACCGTCAGGCATTGTGCGTGCTGGCGTTAACTGCTATATCGGTAATGGTGTTGTGCTGGATGCCGGTCATTTGTTGGGTGAGATTGCTGCGCTTGAAAAAGACGGTCTGGAAGTTAAAAACCGCTTAAAAGTCAGCCCAGGCTGCCCATTGATTTTGAGCCATCATGTTGCAGTAGATGTGGCGCGTGAAGCTAAACGCAGCGCTGATAAAAAAATTGGTACAACAGGCAAGGGTATTGGCCCGACTTACGAAGATAAAGTAGCACGCCGAGCGTTGCGCGTTTACGATTTATTTTATCCAGAGCGCTTTGCTGACAAGCTGCGTGAAGTGATGGATTATCACAATTTTGTATTGACCAATTATCTTGGTGCAAAAGCGGTAGACTTTAATCAGCAATACGATGCAAGCATGCAGCATGCGATTGCACTAAAACCGATGATTGCAGATGTATCTGCCGAAATTTATGCAGCGAATGCAAAAGGTGAAAATCTCCTGTTTGAAGGCGCACAAGGCACCTTGCTTGATATTGATCATGGCACTTACCCGTATGTGACTTCAAGTAACTGCATTGCCGGTCAGGCATCTGCCGGTACCGGTGTTGGTGCCAATATGCTGCATTATGTGCTGGGCATTACTAAAGCCTATACGACGCGTGTTGGCGGTGGTCCTTTCCCGAGTGAGCTGGATATTGAGACTGCAGGTACACCTGGTTATCAGATGTCAAATAAAGGTCAGGAAATTGGTACAGTGACCAAGCGTAAACGCCGCTGCGGCTGGTTTGATGCTGCTGCATTACGCCGTTCAGCTATGATCAACGGCTTAACTGGTATGTGTATTACCAAGTTAGACGTGTTGGATGGTATTGAAACACTCAATATTTGTGTTGGCTATGAGCTGGATGGTAAAAAAATAGATTTGTTACCAGTGGGTGCAGATGATGTTGAGGGTTGCAAGCCGATTTATGAATCTATGCCAGGCTGGACTGAAAGTACTTTCGGCGTGAAAACCTGGGATGGCTTACCTAAGAACGCACAGAACTACCTTAAGCGTTTAGAAGCTGTTTGCGGCGTGCCTATTGCAATTGTTTCTACTGGCCCAGAGCGTGACGAAACTATTGTGATTGAGCACCCGTTTGCTGTATAGCTAATTTTTAGCGCTTGAATATATATGTGTATTCAAGCGCTAAATCTATCAGTAAGTTTATTGCCAGCAGCCATGCTGGTGTCGGTATGAAAGTTGGTAATTGAATGAATCAACGCCTAGCGTGGGCCATTACTGGCTCTGGTCACTATCTGCGTGAGTCACTTGCAATCTTGCAAACGTTGAAAGATGTTGACGTTTTTTTAAGTAAAGCTGCAGCAGAAATTATTCAGCAATATGGATTCCAGGAACAGTTAATCAATACTGGTCATCGCGTTTATCAGGATAAAACAGCGAGCAGTGTGCCGGTTGAGCTGTTCTATCATGGTAAATATCATACACTGGTTATTGCGCCAGCTACCTCCAATACGATTGCCAAAATGGCTTATGGGTTTTCTGACAGCCTGGTCACTAATCTATATGCACAAGCTGGAAAAACACGCGTGCCCAGCATCGTATTTGCGTGTGATACAGCACCGGAACTAGAGTCTGAAGCACCACGTGAGCACATGGTTAAGGTTTATCCGCGCGGCATTGATCTGGATAATGTCAGCAAACTTAAAACTTTCGAAGAGACTACTGTGGTTGCAAGTATGCATGATCTTACACAGGCTATTCAGGCTAGGTTAAAAACGCGGACCTAGGTTGAATACATGACCCAGAATCTACTTTTTTTAACCGGTAAGCTCGCAGAAAAAAGCCTGAACAAGGTTTTGAGTGAGGTGCAAGAAAATCCTAAAACGCCCCCATTTAAATATCGGATAGAGCAAATTGGTGTGTCAGTTGCAGCATTGATGACACCAGATTTAATCGCACGCAGAGTTAAACAAACCGGCGATGCCGACAAAGTGATTATACCGGGCTTGTGTCAGGGAGATTTAACAAAACTCGAGGCGCAATATGGCATACCGGTTGAACGTGGCCCTGAAGATCTGAAAGATTTACCGCAGTACTTTGGCCATGCCGGCGTTGAACCTGACTTAAGTCGCTACAGCGTACAGATTTTTTCTGAGATTGTGGATGCACCTTATCTGAGTGTAGCAGGGGTTATTAAAAAAGCAGAACAGTTCCGGCAGCAGGGCGCAAATGTCATTGATTTGGGCTGCTTGCCCGGCGTACCTTTCCCGCATTTGGCTGATACTGTTAAAGCATTAAAACAGCTCGACTTCAAAGTCAGTGTTGATTCACTGAATACTGACGACCTGCTCACAGCTGGCCATGCCGGTGCTGATTATTTACTTAGCCTGACCGAAAAGACTTTGTGGATTGCCGACGAAGTGGCCTCTACGCCAGTGTTGATTCCTGCAAAGCCGCATAGCTTAGCCTCACTGTATCGTGCGATTGATTTGTGTATTAAAAACGGCAAGCCGTTTATTGCCGATGCCATTCTGGACCCGATACATTTTGGGCTGACTGACTCCGTCGTGCGTTATCAAAAGCTGCGTAAAAAATATCCTGATATTCAGATCATGATGGGCATAGGCAATTTAACAGAACTGACGGATGCAGATACAACAGGTATTAATGCATTGTTATTCGGCATCATCAGTGAACTCGGTATTAATGCGGTGCTTGCCACATCAGTAAGCCCGCATGCAGTGAATGCGATTGCAGAAGCTGATATTGCCAGACGTATGATGTTTGCTGCAAAACAGGATAGCAGGTTGCCGCGTGGCTATAGTAATGATTTGCTAGGTTTGCACGACAGGCGGCCATTTACCTATAGTGAAGACGAAATCAGAGAAATTGCTGCGCAGATTAAAGATCCTAGCTTCCGTATTCAGGTCAGCGAAAGTGGACTGCATATTTATAATCGAGATGGTTTATTTGAGCACACTGATCCGTTCGCGCTATATCCGCATCTTAAAGTGGATGATGACGCTTCTCACGCGTTCTATCTTGGAGTGGAGTTGGCGCGTGCGCAGATCGCATGGCAACTGAAAAAGCGTTATGCTCAGGATCAGGAGCTGGACTGGGGAGCAGCAAGTGAGGCGCAAAATAAAATTGCCAAAACTGCCCATCGCGAAGCTTCGCTAAAAGAAAAGCGTAATAAAAACAGGTAAGCATATGATTTACGAAACGATAGTCACCACCGTGAATACGCAGGGTGACGCACATACAACACCATTCGGTATACGCATGCAGGACGGACTGGTGGTGATCTCCCCATATAAACCTTCAGCTACATTAGAGAATATCCTGGCTACGGAAAATGCAGTACTTAGCCTGACGGATGATGTGCGTGTATTCGCCGGTGCATTGACCGGTCGCAAGACTTGTAGCCTGACTGCGGCAGAAAAAGTGTATGGCTTCAGATTGGTAGATACCTTGGCGCATAAAGAATTGAAGCTGGTAAAAGTTGAAGATGACGAGCTCAGGCCACAGCTGTTTTTGGAAGTGGTTTATGAAGCACAGCATGCATCTTTTCAGGGATTTAACCGTGCGCAGGCTGCTGTGATTGAGCTGGCAGTATTGGTCAGCAGATTGAAGAGACTGCCAATGGAGAAAATTCAGCAGGAAATGGATTATCTGCGTATTGCAATAGATAAAACTGCTGGGGAGCGTGAGCTGGAGGCATGGTCATGGCTGACGGAAGCTGTCAGTAACCACCAAGCTGCATTAAATAATGAAAATATTGCTTAAATAGTTATGCCACAACTTTTAGTGAGTGTGACATCAGTAAAGGAAGCGCAAATCGCACTGCAATGCGGTGTGGATATCATTGACTTAAAAGACCCTGATGAAGGAGCGCTAGGTGCTTTGCCATTAGCGCTAATTACAGAAATAGTTACTTTTGTTAATATAAAGAGCGAGTCCGAAAGAAAACTGACCAGTGCCACGATTGGTGACTTACCTATGGAGCCGGAGCTGATATTAGAGCATGTTTTGGCTTTATCAAAAACTAACGTAGATATTATTAAAATTGGTTTTTTCAGCGATCCTAACGTTAAATCTACCAATTATCAGCCTTGTTTGGAAGTATTAAAAGCAGTTGCTGAATCTGGTGTAAAACTGATTGCAGTACTATTTTCTGAATACGAATATCCCGCTAGCTTGATGACCGCTATTAAAAACGCAGGATTTTATGGTGTGATGTTTGATACAGCTGTAAAAAATGGTGCAACTTTCTTGAATTATCATTCTTTGGATGAAATGAAAGAAATCGCTAATAACGTGCAAGCTCAAGGTTTGATATTTGGCTTGGCTGGATCACTTAACTTACAGTATGTGACCATGGTTAAAGCAATAGCGCCCGATTATATCGGCTTTAGAGGTGGGGTTTGTATTAATAATCTGCGAAGATCAGCACTGGACGCGGGGAAAATCATTGCAATACGAGAGCTTGTATAAATTTTGTTGTAAAAATACAACATTACTTGTTTGGGCACAATGTTTATATGGGTGTTCGCATTGCGCTTGATAGTATGTGTGCGTATTATCCGTTTGTGGGGTTATCTTTAATCAGGAGTAAATAATGAAGAAAAATATTATTAATATTGCAGTTGCTGCCTCATTAGGTTTGGCTGCATTTGCCGCTAGTGCTGAAGATATGTATCGTGGTGCATGGTATGCATTGCCAGGTGTAAGTTACATGGACACAGATGGCGATTTAGAGGCTAACAACGGTGGTGGCGGTTTCCTTAAATTAGGTAAAGAATTGTCTGAGCATTGGGATATTCAAGCTGGTGTAGGTTATAACCGTGCTAGTGAAGATACAGGTATTCCTGGTGTAGGTGGCCGTTATAAGCAAACTACATTAAGTGCAGATGCATTGTATATGTTTAGCCGTGATAAATTCCGTCCATTCCTGTTAGCTGGTTTGGGTGCCGCACGCAATAACGTTGACTACAGTCATCCTACTGCTGATCTAAGTGATTCAAATACATCGTGGATGGCAAATGTGGGCTTAGGTGCACAATACTTATTCAGTGATAATTTTGGTTTGCAAGCTGATTTGCGTCATCAGTGGTCGCGTGCTGATGTTATTGATGAAAATAATATTTTTGCAGGTAATTCACGCGAGACAATTGGTAACACAATATTAAGTCTTGGCGGTATTTTCCGTTTTGGCGCACCTGCTCCAGTAGTTGCTGCAGCTGAGCCAGTACCTGCTCCAGCGCCAGTAGCAGCTCCAGAGCCAGCACCTGCACCAGCGCCAGTAGTTGCTGAAGAACCATGCCAGCCAAAATTTGAAACAATCACTTTACAAGCTGAGAAATTATTTGGCTTCGACAAGTTCAAATTGAACGGCGACAGCGTTCCTGAGTTGAATGATACAGTTGCGAAATTAAAAGCACATCCTGAATTTGATGTTGTTGTAGTGACTGGTCATACAGATCGTCTTGGTTCAGAACAATATAACCAAAAACTTTCAGAAAAACGTGCAGAAGTTATCAAGAATCATTTGGTTAACGACCACGGTATTGACGCTAGTCGTATCCGCACAGTAGGTAAAGGTGAAGCACAACCTTTAGTTGCATGTGATGGTGTTAAAGGTAGAAAAGCATTGATCGAATGCCTGTCACCTAACCGTCGTGTAGTAATTACTGGTGAAAGACAGCATCCAGTTAATGAGTGCAAGTAATACCATCTAAAACTTAAATTATTAAATTTGAGTTTTTAGTAAAAAGCCTCGCAATTGCGAGGCTTTTTTATTGGTAGAATGTGCATCATGAATTTAAAACACTTAAATCAAGCACCAGCTGAGGTAGACCTTATTATTGAGGCGCGTTGGTTGGCAACAGCGGTTAAAAATGCACCGCTTTTAGAGCACTATAGTGTCATTGTGCAAAATGACGCTATAGTTGATCTGCTGTCGACAGCGTTAGCGAGAACCCAATATACAAGTACAGATACAGTTAGCCTGGACGAGCATATTCTTATTCCTGGTTTGATTAATCTGCATACGCATGCTGCGATGAATTTAATGCGTGGTATTGCCGATGACCTGCCGTTAATGCAGTGGCTTAATGAACATATCTGGCCTGCAGAACGCGCTGTTGTTTCATCTGATTATGTTAGAGATGCCTCGTTACATGCCTGTGCTGAAATGTTAAGCGGTGGGACAACTTGCTTTAATGACATGTATTTTTTCCCACAGGCTACTGCGGCTGCCATTAACCAGGCGGGCATGCGTGCAAATTTAGGTTTGTTCGTATCAGAGTTTGCAAACAGTTATGCGAATGATGCTGATGATTATCTGCAAAAAGGCTTTGAATCACATGATAGCTGGCGTGGGAATAGCATGATTTCGTCATCGATCGCCCCGCATGCTCCATATACGGTATCAAATCGTACCTTTGAAAAAATTATTACCTATGCAGAACAATTAAGCATCGGTATTCATACCCATCTGCACGAAACGCGCGATGAGATCAGTCAAAGTGAAACGCAATACGGGGTAAGACCAATACAGAGATTGGCGGCACTTGGTTTATTGGGTCCTAATTTTACGGCTGCACATGGTGTTCATTTGTTACCGAGCGAGATTGATATGTTAAGCGGGCATGGCTGTCATATTGCACATTGTCCTAGCTCTAATTTGAAGTTGGGCAGTGGTATTGCTCCTATCTCTTCGATGTTGAAAAACAATGTGAATGTCGGTATCGGCACCGATGGCGCCGCCAGTAATAATCGCTTGGACATGTTCACAGAGATCCGATTAGCCGCCTTGTTAGCCAAGGGTGCAAGTGAAGACCCAACTACAGTGCCTGCGCATCAGGCTTTGGAAATGGCAACTATTAATGCGGCTAAAGCCTTAGGGTTGGATGATAAAATAGGCTCAATTGAAATCGGGAAAAAAGCCGATATTGTGGCGATCAAGCTAAGTGATATCACTATATCGCCCTGTTACGACCCGATTTCGCATCTGGTTTATACTTGTGGACGTGAACATGTAACCCACACTTGGGTTGCCGGTGAGTTACGCTACAGCAATGGCCTCTATGCCAATATAGAGCCGATGGAATTAAAGGAAATTATTCAAAAATGGCAACCGAAACTGAAACTGCACAAACAATAAATGCCGATGAAATTGAACTGAAGAAATTCGGTGAACTGGCGCACAAGTGGTGGGATAAAAATAGTGAATTCAAACCCTTGCATGAGATTAATCCATTACGGCTGAATTATATCGATAGTCGGGCTGATTTGAAAAATAAGCGCGTGCTTGATGTAGGCTGTGGTGGCGGTATCTTGTCAGAATCTATGTATTTCAAAGGCGCTGCTGTTACAGGTATCGACTTGGGTGAAAAAGCGCTCAATGTTGCTAAATTGCATCAGTATGAGAGCGGCGCAAAGGTTGATTATCGTCTGGTGTCTGTTGAGCAATTAGCCAGTGAGCAGCCAGCCAGTTTCGACGTGGTAACCTGCATGGAAATGTTGGAACATGTCCCCGACCCGGAAGCCATAGTGGCGGCCTGTGCCAGACTGGTAAAGCCGGGCGGCGCAGTATTTTTTTCTACCATCAATAGGTCACCTAAAGCCTATTTATTTGCAGTGATAGGTGCAGAGTATGTGCTGAATATGCTGCCTAAAGGCACGCATGATTATGCCAAGTTCATTAAACCATCCGAGCTATCAAGTTGGGCTAGACATGCAGGTTTAGACATAGCTGGCTTACGTGGTATGAGTTATAACCCAATCACACAGCACTACTCCTTGGGCGATGATGTTTCTGTGAATTACCTCATACACACTCAATTAAGTAAATAGCACTGGTTAATAAATGATTCTATTTGATTTAGACGGTACGCTAGTTGATACCGCGCATGATCTGGCTTATGCACTTAACTTGCAGCGAGAGCGGCATGGTATGGCTGTTTTGCCGCTAGATGTGATTCGCCCATATGCTTCGCATGGCTCCAGAGGTTTATTATCTGTAGGGTTTGATTTATCTCCCGAGGATGAAAATTATGAAGCGATGCGTGAAGAGTACTTGGCGCTCTATGATCAGGTGCTCACACGTAAGCCTATTTTGTTCGAAGGTGTTGCAGAGTTACTGGCAAAACTGGATGAAAAGATCGTGCCTTGGGGTGTGGTGACCAATAAGCCACGTCGTTTTACTCAACCCTTACTGGAAAATATTGGCTTGCTGGAGCGCGCTGCCTGCGTAGTGAGTGGCGATGATGCGCCACGCCCTAAACCATATCCTGACACCTTGTTTCTTGCCTGCGAGCAGGCCAGTGTGGATCCGCAGCGTTGCTGGTATGTAGGCGATGCCGAGCGTGATATTCAGGCAGGCAAGGCAGCTGGTATGCAAACTGTCGTTGCCATGTATGGCTATCTGGGAGTTGAAGACCGACCACAAGAGTGGGGCGCCGATGTGTTTGTAAATACGCCTTTAGAATTATTAGAGCTCATTAATGGCTAAAATTCAGCATGTTGAATCAGCTGATGCTGAATTAACGCCGCCGACGTTACGTGAGGCTACTGCTTACTGGCTCAAGTTAGGATTTTTAAGTTTTGGCGGACCGGCTGGGCAAATTTCGATGATGCATCATGACCTGGTTGATAAAAAGCGCTGGATATCAGATAAACGCTTTTTACATGCTTTGAATTACTGCATGATATTGCCCGGCCCTGAAGCACAGCAATTGGCAACTTACATCGGCTGGCTCATGCATCGTACATGGGGTGGTTTGATTGCGGGCGGCCTGTTTGTGCTGCCATCTCTGCTGATTTTAATTGGATTAAGCTGGGTCTATATGCGCTTTGGCGATCTGCCGCAAGTGGCCGCCATGCTTGCCGGCGTCAAACCTGCAGTAGTGGCAATTGTACTCTTTGCTGCTTATCGTATTGGCTCTCGTGTACTTAAAAACAAGCTGCTCTGGTGTATTGCCTTGCTGGCTTTTGTTGCAATTACGCTAGCACATCTACCTTTCCCACTTGTGATAATCGCAGCGGCTTTAATTGGCTCTTTAGTACATCATTACTTTCCAAACCAACTGAACGTCATGAAAGCGCATGCATCCAGCCACAAGAAACATAGTAAAGCGATTATTGACGATGATACACCAACACCATTGCATGCTAAATTCAGGCTAAGGCGAATGATGGAATGGCTAGGGGCTGGGATTGCTATTTGGGGACTGGCTATCGGTTCGCTGACTGTGATTTATGGCTGGCAGGCAGTGTTAACGCAGATGGGCTGGTTTTTCACCAAGGCAGCCTTACTTACGTTCGGTGGCGCTTATGCGGCATTGCCTTATTTGTATCAGGGTGCAGTAGAACATTATCACTGGTTGACACCGCACCAGATGATAGATGGCTTGGCGCTTGGGGAAACTACGCCTGGCCCGTTGATTATGGTGGTGGCTTTCGTTGGTTTTGTAGGTGGCTGGACGCAGGCGGTGTTTGGTAACGATAGCCTGTTGCTATCAGGGGTTGTAGCAGCATCAGTGGTGACCTTTTTTACCTTCTTGCCGTCATTCATGTTTATATTTATCGGCGCACCACTGATTGAGTCTACACAAAATAATCTAAGATTAACTGCTCCATTAACAGGCATCACGGCAGCTGTGGTAGGTGTGATTTTGAGTTTGGCACTATTCTTTTCTCAGCATGTATTCTTTCCTGAGATGACCTATGACAAGCCGGATTTAATTGCCGTATTACTTGCAATGTTAGCTTTGTGGCTGCTGGTGAAGAAAAACCTGAGTATTATAAAGCTGGTCGTTTTGTGTGCCGGATTTGGTCTGGCACAGTATTATTTATCAGCGGTAATTACCTAGCTTATTACATATTAGACGCTGCGACGCTCAAGCATGGCCTGAGCCAGTGTGCCGGTATCTACGTACTCGATCTCACCACCCATCGGCATGCCACGTGCAATGCGGCTGACTTTGATGCCACGTGCGCGTAGTAATTCGCTGATGTAATGCGCGGTGGCATCACCTTCTACGGTGTAGTTGGTGGCCAGTATTACTTCCTGCACAATGCCGTCTTGTGCGCGCTTCAGTAGCTTATCCAGATGAATTTCCTTGGGGCCAACGCCATCGAGCGGGGAGAGGCGCCCCATCAGCACAAAATACATGCCGGAATAAGCGCGTGTGCTTTCAAGCATCATGAGGTCGGTAGGCATTTCTACGACGCAAAGCACGGTGCTGTCACGCTGTGCTGATTCGCATAGCGGGCATATAGGCTGCTCACTGAAAGTATTGCATAGCTTGCAGTGGTCAACTACCTGTAAGGCATTATCCAGCGCCAGTGCCAAGCCACTTGCGCCTTTTCTGTCACGCTGCAGCAGGTAATAAGCCATACGTTGGGCAGACTTTGGGCCAACACCGGGCAGGCAGCGCAGGCTTTCGATTAACTGCTCAAGTGCTGGCGGGTTTTTCATCGTGAATGGTCAGTGCCGAACTAGAATGGCAGTTTCATACCGGCTGGCATGTAACTCGACAGGCGCGCTGTAGAAGTTGCCTCTGCTTTTGCGGTTGCATCTTTTAATGCAATAACCAATAGATCTTCGAGCGTTTCTTTATCGTCCATAACGCTATCGTCCAGAGTCACGCGCTTTACCTCGTTTTTACAGGTCATTAGCACTTTTACCAGGCCGTTGGCTGCAACACCTTCAACTTCAATATTTGCCAGTTCTTCCTGTGCTTTTTGCATATTTGCTTGCATTTGCTGAGCTTGCTTCATTAAATTGCCCATGCCGCCTTTCATCATGTATCTCTCCTTAATTAATGCTTAAATATTGATAGAAATTAAAATCTGCGGTGATTAAACCGGTTTGATTGAGTTTGGGATAATGGTAGCGCCAAAATCACTAATAAGCGCTTGTACAAAACTATCTTCCTCTATTGCTGTTTCTGCATTGGCTTGCGCTTGTGCTTTTTCTTGAGAAATCTGCTTGGCCGGAGTGTTGCCGGTACCGCCAATGCTGAATTGCAGTTTGATCTTTTTACCAAAATACTGGGTAATGGCGGTGCCTAATTTTTCCTGATAGTTCGGAGAAACCAAATGTTTTTGAGCTTCGGGTACGCTAAGTGAAATGCTGTTTTCATCATAAGTGACCAGTTCACAATGCTTTGCCAGTTCGCGCGCGAGACCGAGCTTTAATTCATCAACGAGTCCGCGCCAGTTACCATTAAAGTTACTGCTGTTCTGTTCACCGCTGTGTTCCGAGGGTGCTACAGCCTCAATCTGAACTTGTGTAGCAGCAGGCATTTGCTGATGAACGTTTTCAACCGGTGCAGCTGGCTTTTCAGCAGGTTCAGCTATCGTTGTAAATGCTGGTGGTTTGGTTACTGGAGTGGCAGGAGCAGGGCGCTGAACTGCAGCTATGGTTTGTACTGGCTTACTGGTAGTAGCTGTAGTTGTAGTGTTAGCTTCATTTGGTGTGAATGCCAGCATACGCAGCAAGCTCATGGTAAAGCCCGCATATTCGTCAGGTGCTAGTCCAATGTCGCGACGACCCAACAGTGCAATCTGATAGTAAAGCTGCAAGGTTTCAGGCGAAATTTTCTGCGCGAGTGACAGCAAAACCTCGCGTTCAGGCAAGTCGTCAGCCACACTTTCAGGTACGGTCTGCGCAATTGCTATCTGATGTAGTAGCTGTGCAAAGTCATTAAGCGCGGCTTCAAATGAAATGCTGCGCTCTTCCATCAGCTTGGCTTGATTGATGATACTGCCGCCGTCGTTGGCAAGTAACGCCTCCAATAGCTGGTAAAGATAGCTTTGGTCAATCGCTCCCAGCATGGCACGTACTTCAGCTTCATTCACGGTCTGACCACCATAGGCGATTGCCTGGTCAGTCAATGACAGAGCATCGCGCATACTGCCAGCAGCTGCGCGTGAAATCAGATGCAGCGCAGTTGGTTCAAACTGAATATTTTCCTGACTGAGAATGTTCTGCAAATGACCGATGATTGACGTACCAGCCATCTGACGCAGATTGAATTGCAGGCAGCGTGAAAGTACCGTCACCGGTACTTTCTGCGGATCAGTGGTAGCTAGAATGAATTTAACATGTGCAGGCGGCTCTTCCAGTGTTTTTAACATCGCATTAAAAGCACTTTTGGAAAGCATGTGTACTTCGTCGATGATGTACACTTTGAAGCGGCCGGCTGTCGGCGCGTATTGGGCGTTATCAAGCAAGTCACGCATGGCGTCGACTTGGGTGTTACTGGCCGCATCAACCTCGATCAGGTCAACAAAACGGCCTTTATCAATTTCTGTACAGGCATTGCAGACGCCACAAGGTTTAGCAGTAATGCCAGTTTCGCAGTTGAGTGACTTTGCCAGAATACGCGCAAGCGTGGTTTTGCCAACACCGCGCGTGCCGGTAAACAGGTAGGCGTGGTGCAAACGATTCTGTTCGATGGCATTGGTGAGCGCGCGCACTACATGGTCTTGTCCAACCAATGTTTCAAAGGATTTTGGGCGCCATTTACGCGCTAGAACTTGATATGACATAGCCTAAACTTTAGCTGAAAAACATGTTTTCGTCTGTAAGTTTGGTGGATTTTTTGTGATATTTATTTTCAAAATGTAATCTACAAAAAAGAGGTGGCGAGCCTTTACCCCGGCACTTGCTCAATAGTTGTGGCTGCTTGCTTCCGCACCTGACCAGATTGGCTACTTCACAATGCGGGGGGGCCCGCCGGACGTAATTTTACAACACTTTGTATCATTCACGTTAATCTAAAATCAGTTATTTTAGATATGAGCACTTCTATAAATACATTCTTTGGGCGCATTACTACGTTGCGCGGTACTCGAAATCCTCATGTACTTTGTGTACATTCCGGTTTCTGCGTTCCGTGCGCCTTTGGCGTATGAGCCAGTATTTGGCTTCCCCAATTTACTAAGCCGCTGAAGCGGCAAGTCAAGTGTGAAATAATGCGCTTCAGCGCATATATTCTACGGACATGCCCTTTCACGCCAAGTTTCCTGCTTTAGCAGGTTAGCTTGGTGGGGACGCCCTTTACGGGTGTACGGGTAATATGCATCCCAAACTCTGCATTTATAGAAGTGCCCAATTTTTATGTAATCTGTTAGAGGCCATTCGCGACGTCTTCCAGCACCTGTAAAAACGCATCGCCATAGCGTGTGAGTTTTGCCTGGCCGATGCCGCTGATATTGCCCATTTCTGTGAGGCTGCCGGGTTTTTGATTGAGAATTTCCAATAGCGTGCTGTCATGGAAAATGACATAGGGAGGAACACCCTGTTCGCGCGCAAGTTCGGTACGTTTTGCCTTAAGCGCATGCCAGAGCGGGTCTTCATTGGCTTGCTCATAACCTTCTTTAACCCGTGCACCACGTTCTGCTTTGCTGGATTTGCGCTTAGTTGTGTCTTCATCGCGACGCAGCCATACTTCGGTTTCGCCTTTCAATACTGGGCGTGCCGTTTCCGTAAGTTTGATGCCGCCGTAGGCTTGGATATCGGTTTCCAGATAGCCGCCGCTGACCAACTGACGAAAGACGCTGCTCCATTGCTGTTGTGACAGTGTTTTACCGATACCGAAGGTGCTGAGCTGATCATGCTGGAATTGCTCGATTCTGCTGTTGTTTTTACCCAGCAATACGTCGATGAGATGCACGACGCCAAACCTTTGTCCGGTGCGGTACACGCAGGAGAGTGCCATCTGTGCGGCTTGCGTTGCATTCCAGGTGTCAACCGGCTCCAGGCAATTGTCACATTGATTGCAGCTACCGTCATGTTGTTCGCCAAAGTAGCGCAATATGGTCTGGTGGCGGCAGCCGGTGGATTCGCAGAAGCCGAGCAGGGCGTCGAGTTTCCTTCTCTCAACCTGTTTGCGTTCTTCGGGCGCATCGCCGGAATCCAGCATCTGGCGCATGCTGACCACATCACCCAAACCGTAAGTCATCCATGCATTTGCAGGTAAGCCATCGCGTCCAGCACGGCCGGTTTCCTGGTAGTAGCTTTCCATGCTTTTAGGTAAATCAAGGTGAGCCACAAAGCGCACATTGGGTTTATCAATGCCCATACCAAACGCAATGGTCGCCACCATAATGATGCCTTCTTCGCGCAGGAACTTGCGCTGGTTGGTGTTACGTAGCGCTGCATCAAGGCCGGCATGGTAGGGCAATGCATTCCAGCCGCGTGATTTCAGCCATTCAGCAGTTTCTTCTACTTTGCGACGCGACAGGCAGTAAATAATGCCGGCATCATTCGGGTGTTCTGCTTCTAGAAAAGCTTCCAGCTGCTGACGCGCATTGTTCTTTTGTGTGATGCGATAGCGGATGTTAGGGCGGTCGAAACTGGAAACGAATTGGTGCGCATTTTCGAGGTTGAGCCGCTCCACTATTTCCGCACGGGTAGGCGCGTCGGCTGTGGCGGTTAGCGCAATACGCGGTACGTTTGGAAAGCGTTCATGCAGTACGGTGAGTTTACGGTATTCAGGGCGAAAATCATGGCCCCATTGCGATACGCAATGTGCTTCATCAATCGCAAATAATGCGATACCCACACGGCTATCAAGCTGTTCGAGCAGATACTGAAAGTTACCCGTCAGCAAGCGTTCCGGTGCAACGTAGAGAATTTTCAGATTGCCTTGCATCAGTTGATCACTGATTGTGTCGGCGGCCTGAGCATCCAGGCTGGAATTAAGAAAAGCGGCGGAGACACCTAGCTGCTGCAAAGTGTCTACCTGATCCTGCATGAGTGCGATCAGTGGCGACACAATAATGGCAACGCCGTCACGTAATAGTGCTGGTAATTGATAACACAGAGATTTTCCGCCGCCGGTAGGCATTAATACCAGCGCATCACCACCGCTGATAATATGGTCAACGATCGCTTCTTGTTCGCCACGGAATGAGGTGTAGCCAAATACTTCTTGCAGGCAGTGCTGTGCGGATGAGTAGGACATGCGTGCTGTGATATTCCGCTAGAGTGCTACGAGGGAGTAAATTCAGCACCGCGATTGCCGCGGTGCTGAATTAAATTACTGCAATGATACTTAACGAGGTTACTCAACGCCCTGGCTGAGCAGGTAGTCTTCATAGTTGCCTGTAAAGTCTACAATACCATCGGCCTTGATTTCCAGAATACGCGTAGCGATAGAGCTTACAAATTCACGGTCATGGCTGACAAAGAATAGGGTGCCTTTGTATTTATCTAAAGCGGTATTCAATGCTTCGATAGATTCCATGTCCATGTGGTTGGTCGGCTCATCCATCAGCAATACGTTAGTGCGCGCCAGCATCAGCTTGCCGTATAGCATGCGGCCTTTTTCCCCGCCTGACAGCACTTTAACTGATTTCTTGGTATCTTCACCAGAGAACAATAAACGCCCCAGCATGCTGCGCACAGTCTGGTCATCATCACCTTGCTGTGTGAATTTAGACATCCACTCAAACAGGTCTTCACCTTGTTCAAATTCGTACTCATGGTCTTGCGCAAAGTAGCCGATTTTTGCCTTTTCAGCCCATTTCACTTCACCGTGTTTAGGTTGTAAATCACCTGCCAGACAACGCAGGAACGTGGTTTTACCGATACCGTTTTCACCGATGATCGCTACTTTTTCGCCTGCTTCAAACATCATGTCGATGTCATTGAATAACGGACGGTCAAAGCCATGGCTGAGTTTTTTCAACTCAACTGCATTGCGATGCAGTTTTTCGCGGTCATCATATTCAAAGCGAATAAACGGATATTGGCGTGAAGAAGGTTTGAATTCTTCAATTTTTATTTTATCAATCTGTTTTGCGCGGCTGGTCGCTTGTTTAGCTTTAGAAGCGTTTGCCGAGAAGCGACGCACAAAGTCCTGCAAGTCGGCGATTTGCTGTTTGGCTTTAGCGTTATCTTTAGCCTGCTGTGCACGGGCTGCGGTGCTGGCTTCCATGTAGTCATCATAATTACCTGGATAAACTGCAAGTTTGCCGTAATCCATATCGCAGGTATGTGTACACACTTGGTTTAAAAAGTGGCGGTCATGCGAAATGATGATCATGGTGCAGCTACGGTTGTTCAGTATATCTTCCAGCCAGCGAATGGTGTTAATGTCCAGGTTGTTGGTTGGTTCATCCAGCAGCAGAATGTCCGGGTTGGCAAACAGTGCCTGCACCAGCAGTACACGCAGTTTCCAGCCGGGGGCTACTGCGCTCATCGGGCCGGTATGCTGTTCAATCGGTATACCAACACCTAATAACAATTCGCCAGCACGTGCTTCAGCGGTGTAGCCATCAAATTCTGCAAAAACAGCCTCTAATTCGGCTGCGCGCATGTAGTCATCTTCAGTGGCTTCCAGATTTGCGTAGATTGCATTTTTTTCTACGTTGGCTTTCCACATCTGTTCATGGCCCATCATAACCACATCCAGCACGCGCTGATCTTCATACGCGAATTGGTCTTGTTTCAAGAAAGCCATGCGTTCGTGGTTATCGAGTGAAAGATTACCGGCAGTTGGCTCTAAAACCCCTGCCAGAATCTTCATATAGGTAGATTTACCGCAGCCATTAGCGCCGATTAAACCGTAACGGTTACCATCGCCGAATTTAACTGAAATGTTTTCAAACAGTGGCTTAGCGCCAAACTGCATGGTGATATTGTTAGAAATTAACAAAATTCAAGACCTTAAAAAATAAAACTGCTTAAAAATTAAAACTTATTATAAATAACGACTTCATGGATCGGCAGCTGGCCGCCGCGAGGCTGGGCTTCTTTAAGTGCTTTACCTACAACCACAAACATCACTGGTGTGTGGTCGTCAGGCAGGTTAAGCAACTTGGCAACTGCATCAAAATCAAAACCATCCATCGGGCAGGTGTCATAGCCCATTTCTTTTGCTGCCAGCATGAGTGTCATGGCAGCCATGCCGCATGAGCGCATGGCTTCATCGCGCTGCACTAATTCATTGCCGGAATAATACTGCCCAATGGCCGTAACCAGATAATCCTGCACCGGTTTTGATGCATTTTCCCAGTAACGCTCAGGCTGTTTTTCCCATGCTTTCAAATCTGCTGTTAATACAACTAGCAGCGAAGCATCTTCAACCTGTGCCTGATCCCAACTCACTGCACGAATCTCTTTGCGCAATGCCGGGTCGGTCACAACGACAAAACGCCAGTTCTGGATGTTGAATGCAGTTGGTGACAGCATCGCCAGCGACATCAGCTTGGCGATCTCATCTTCTGTCATTTTGTGCTGCGGGTCATACGCCTTGACGGAGCGGCGCTCTAATATGGCTTGGCTAACGTTCATGATTCGTAGTGAATATCCAGAATTTCTAAATTGATATTGCCAACCGGGCGCTGCCAATTAACAGTTTCGCCAACTTTATGGCCGATGAGTGACTTGGCTAGTGGAGAAACCCAGCTCACTTTATTGATTGAAGCATTGGCTTCGTCTTCACCCACGATATGGAACGTGTGACGATTACCTTCGTCGTCTTCAACTTCTACAATCGCGCCAAACAAAACCGTGTCGTGATTTTGTGTTTTTGGATCAACCAGAATAATTGAGTCCAGGCGTGCGCGCACATAACGTAAGTCACGCTCAATTTCAGACACTTTATCTTTTGCAAAAGTGTCATCATGCGCATCTTTCAGGCTATTAAGCTGCGCTACCAACGCTTCTTCCTGCGTTTGCAACTCAAGTGCACCGTTAGGGGTGACATAGTTAGGATGCTCGCTGACCGGGCGCTCGACGAGCTCTTCACCGCCAGCTTGTTCAAATCTTTCTTCATTGACAAATGCACGACTCATAATGACTCCTTATTCCCACTCAATCGTCGCTGGCGGCTTGCCAGAAACGTCATACACAACGCGGTTAATACCACGTACTTCATTAATAATTCTATTAGATACACGACCTAACAATGAATAGGGCAGTTCTGCCCAGTGTGCAGTCATGAAATCGCTGGTTACTACTGCACGCAATGCAACAACGTAATCATAAGTACGGCCATCACCCATCACACCTACTGATTTTACCGGCAGGAATACGGTAAATGCCTGACTGGTGAGTTCATACCAGGTTTTTCCGGTTTTTTCATCAACAGTATTGCGTAATTCTTCAATGAAAATAGCATCAGCGCGGCGTAATAAATCTGCAAAGTCTTTTCTTACTTCACCCAGAATACGCACACCTAAACCCGGGCCCGGGAATGGATGGCGATACACCATCTCAGCTGGCAAGCCTAGGGCAACGCCAAGTTCGCGTACTTCATCCTTGAATAAATCACGTAATGGCTCTAACAGTTTTAAGCCAAGCTGCTCTGGCAGGCCACCAACGTTGTGGTGGCTCTTGATCGTGACGGCTTTCTTGGATTTTGCACCGCCTGATTCGATTACATCAGGATAGATTGTGCCCTGCGCCAGAAAGGTTGCACCTTTATGGCCACCGTCACCGGCTTTGAGTTTTGCTGCCTCTGCTTTAAATACTTCTACGAATTCATTACCGATAATTTTACGTTTTGCTTCCGGGTCACTGACACCGTTAAGCTTGCCCATGAATTGTTCAGTAGCATCCACATTAATCACTCTTGCATGCAGGCGGCCGGCAAACATTTCCATGACCATTTTGCCTTCATCGAGGCGTAACAGACCGTGGTCAACAAATACGCAAGTCAATTGGTCGCCAATCGCGCGGTGAATCAATGCAGCAGCAACGCTGGAATCTACACCGCCGGATAAACCGAGAATAACTTCTTCGTCACCTACTTGTGCGCGGATTTTTTCAACAGCTTCCGCAACATGGTCTTTCATGATCCAGTCTGGTTTTGCGCCACAGATTTCGAGCACAAAACGGTTAAGCATGGCCTGACCTTGTTTGGTGTGCGTGACTTCCGGGTGGAATTGCACCGCGTAAAATTTGCGTGTTTCATCAGCCATTGCCGCAATCGGTGTGGTTGCATTGCTGGCGATTATTTTAAAGCCAGTAGGTAATTCCGTGACCTTGTCACCATGACTCATCCATACATCCAGCAGGCCGTGGCCTTCAGCGTTAGTGCTGTCCTGAATATCGCGGAACAGCGCAGAGTGGCCATGTGCGCGTACTGAAGCATAACCGAATTCACGTTTGTGACCCGCTTCAACCTTGCCGCCCAGTTGCTGCGCCATGGTTTGCATGCCGTAACAGATGCCTAGTACCGGTACGCCTAATTCAAACACGGCTTGTGGCGCTCTGTCGGTTTCTTCTTCATACACGCTGGCATGGCTACCTGAAAGAATAATGCCGTCAGCACCAAAGTTTCTTACAAAGTCGTCAGATACTTCACATGAGTGAATCTCACAGTAAACATGCGCTTCACGCACGCGACGCGCGATAAGCTGAGTGACTTGTGAGCCAAAATCTAGAATAAGGATTTTTGAATGCATAGAGTAGTGTGAGTGAGAAGATTAAAATGAAAAGTGGGCGGTTAATATAACCGCCCACTTAATTAAGATGTTACTAGTCAACGCGGTAGTTCGGTGCTTCTTTGGTAATCTGCACGTCATGCACATGTGACTCGCGCATACCGGCAGAAGTGATTTGTACGAACTCTGCCTTGTTACGCATTTCTTCAATGGTTGAGCAGCCAACATAGCCCATAGAAGCGCGCAAGCCGCCCATCAATTGATGGATCACTGCCAGCACACTGCCTTTGTAAGGCACGCGGCCCTCAATGCCTTCTGGCACTAATTTATCAGCATTGCCGTTGTTGTCCTGGAAGTAGCGGTCACTAGAACCTTTTTCCATCGCACCAATAGAACCCATACCGCGGTATGACTTATATGAACGACCCTGGAACAATTCAATTTCGCCCGGCGCTTCTTCAGTACCGGCAAACATGCCACCCAGCATCACGCTGTAAGCACCTGCTGCAATCGCTTTAGAAATATCACCAGAGAAGCGAATGCCGCCGTCAGCAATAAATGGAACGCCTGTGCCTCTTAATGCTTCTTCAACATTTGAGATTGCACTGATTTGTGGCACGCCAACGCCAGCGACGATACGTGTGGTACAGATTGAACCTGGGCCAATACCGATTTTTACGCCGTCAGCACCAGCGTCTACCAATGCAAGCGCTGCACTGGCAGTAGCAATGTTGCCACCAATCACATCAATATGCGGGTAGTTTTTCTTCACCCATGTTACGCGGTCCAGCACGCCTTGCGAGTGTCCGTGCGCAGTGTCAACTACAATTACGTCTACACCTGCTTCAGCTAACGCAGCTACACGCTCTTCTGTGCCTTCGCCCACACCAACAGCAGCGCCAACGCGCAATCTGCCTTGTGCATCTTTACATGCATTAGGGTGGTCGGTTGATTTTTGAATATCTTTTACAGTAATCAAGCCTTTAAGCGTATCGTCATTGTCGATCACTAATACACGCTCAAGACGGTATTGGTGCAGCAAGCGGATGACATCTTCTTTGGCAGCACCTTCACGCACAGTCACTAGCTTGCTGCGCGGTGTCATGATGTTGCTGATCGGTTGATCCAGATTAGTTTCAAAGCGCAAATCACGGTTGGTTACGATACCAACGATTTTGCCGTTATCAACGACTGGAATACCTGAAATTTTGTGGGTGCGAGTCAGTGTAAGTACGTCGCGAACCGTCATATGGCTTTGAATCGTGATAGGGTCGTTAACTATTCCGGATTCAAAACGTTTAACACGTGCTACATGCGCAGCCTGCTTCATCGCAGTCATGTTTTTGTGAATAAAGCCTAGCCCACCTTCTTGTGCCAGTGCAATTGCGAGTGGAGCCTCGGTTACGGTGTCCATCGCGGCAGACAGAAGTGGAATGTTAAGCTGGATGTTGCGAGATAATTGTGTTTTAAGAGACACTTCGCGTGGCAGCACGTTAGAATGTGCTGGAACCAATAAAACATCGTCAAATGTAAGTGCTTGTTGCAGTAAACGCATTCGTAAATCCTTTTACCCAAAACGAAATTATACAGAGTTATGAGCAGCTTAGCGAGTATGCTAAGCATATTTTCAAGAATTAAAATGATTTTTTTATTGAATGCTGTGTAAGTTTGCAGCAGTATTGATTGTAGTTCTGATAAGCAATAACATGTACAGAAGCTGAATAATTTAAAGAGGAAATGCTATGAAAGTAGGTTCATTATTAGTTTTGGCTGCAATTGTAGCTTCGATGGTACCAACGTTGGCGCAGGCTGAAATTTATAAATGGAAAGATAAAAACGGCATTACCCGTTACAGCGACGTACCACCGCCATCTAACGTCAAGAAGGAATCTATTGGCAAGAAAGCACCTAAAGTGCCTACTGACCCAAGTGTCGCTCCAGCTGATAACGGATTGCCGCAGGTTACTAATGCAGGTGGAACAGCAGCACCTAAGGATGCTGCGGCGCTTAGTAAAGAGGATGCTGCGGCCAAGCGTGCTCAAGAAGCTGAGGCGCAGAAAAAAGCTGATGAGGTTAAGCAGGCAGAATTGAAGTACAGGCAGGAAAGTTGCGCAGCCGCCAGAACCAATCTAAGAACCTACACAAATGGCGGCAGAATCATGACAACAGATGAAAATGGCGAGCGCCGATATCTGGGAGATGAAGACATCAGCAAAGGCAAGGCTGATGCGCAGCAGGCTGTAGAGAAGTTTTGTGACTAAAGTATTTTTGGATGTGCTGTAAGTGTCTATACGTACAGTCACAGTGTTGCAACTGTGTCATGATATGAATGACAGTTAAGTCTGTTAAGAAACGCTTAGAATCAGAATGTTAGTTAAGTCATGTCGTGATTTGTAGTCGGGTTAATTGATAAGCAGGAGATTCTTAATAACTAAAAGTTTTTAGGAGAATAAAAATGGCTGTGATCGATCGTGTATTAGTGGGTGAGGCATTAGTAATTGAAAACCGTGCGGATGAGCATGGCTTGGATTTATTAAATGTTGCACATATTGACTTGATTATGGGGCCTAGGGGCAGTGCTGCTGAAGATGCATTTTGCCGTACCCTGACAGATCAAAAGATGGGTGTGAATGGTTTGCTCGCTATTGTTGCTCCGAATATGATGGTAAAGCCAAATACCGTCATGTTTAATAAGGTGACGATTAAAAACGGCAAGCAAGCAACTCAGATGTTCGGCCCGGCACAGCGTGGCGTTGCAATGGCGGTGATGGACTGTGTCGCAGAAGGCATTATTCCAGTGGAAGAAGCCGATGACGTATTTATCTGTGTAGGCGTATTTATCAGTCACCGTGCAGATAGTGATGAGCGCATTCAGGAATGGAATCATCGCGCCACCAAGCAAGCCATTATAAATGCGATTGCGCGCGAACCTAAAGCGGCTGATTTACTGAAAACCTATAAGGACTCAGTGCATCCGTTTGCAGCAAAAGCAAAAAAATAACAGTTGGAGTTTTTGCTTAATGCTTATTCTGAAGCGCCTTCAGGTCGTCAATGATCTGTTGCGAATGGTTTGATACATTAACGCTGGTATAGATTTTTTTGATTTTGCCATCTGGGCCAATTAAAAAAGTATGGCGCTTGGCAATTTTGATGACCAAAAGATTGGTGAGCGCATTGTAGCTGGCAGCGACTTTGCCGTTGGTGTCGGCTAATAGCGTGAAAGGCAGGCTATATTTTTCAGCAAACTTCCCATTTGACTCACTGCTGTCAATACTGATGCCGACAACTTTTGCACCAAGTTTTTCAAGTTGAGTCATATCATCTCTGAAGTGACAGGCTTCTTTGGTGCAGGCAGGCGTGTCATTTTTGGGATAAAAATAAAGAACCAAGTACTTGCCGCGATAGTCAGACAAAGAATGCGTGCTGCCTTTTGTATCATTAAGCGTGAAGTTTGGTGCATCTCCATCAACAACCAAGTTACTGGAAGCATAAGCATAACTGCGGTAACCTATGATTGCGATCAACAATATTGCAGAGTAAAAAAATAGTTTAAGTAACATATCATTGCTTTCAGTTGAGCTATTGCGAAATATCTATTATGGAATATTAAGTTGTGACCGATGTTAGCATCATTCGTTTTGCTTAGTAAATTACCTATCAATTGATCAAATACCGATACAAACATGTCAACGGTTAAAAAGTTGCTATAATTGGCGCGCTTGAAAAGTTACAGTTTTTTGACAACCTTATTTTTAACAGCGTTAAAATACTTTCTAAATAACAGAATTTTTCAAATATAAATTGAAATTAATTAATTTAAATACTGCCCAGATGCACATGGTTTTCAAAAAACTGCTGTTAATCGTAGGATTAATCGCAATTTTTGCGTCTGTTATTCAGCAGGATTTCGATGCTCATGCCAGTGATTTTCCTGGTAATGGGCAGGCGACTGTTGTGCAGCTTGATAAAGATAACAATCGCGATACTGGTGATACAGCTGCTATTGCTACAGTGATATACAACCAGTTTTCTAAAAAAACTACTATTTACTACTTCTACAGCGCAAGCTATCAAGAACCAACCCTGTTGGTTCACTTGAGACCCCCCAACGCATAACTTTCAAATGGCTTAATTCTTGCAAGGTTAATATTTAAGCTTGCAAGAATATCGAGCCCGGTCGTTGCTGATCAGCGTAATGCCTAGCGATAGGCAGTGCCTGCATAGCGCGAAATCAATCTTAGTAATTTTTGTTATTAGTTAATGGTTATTAATTAGTTTCGATTATTCATACAGGAAAACACTGTTTATGCGTAGTTTTGGTGCAAGTGAGCTGTTGGTGTGCTCTAAAAAGGGTTATCTAACTTCTATTGTGTTTTTATTGGCTGGTTTCATGCACAGCCATGTAGCGTATTCAGCGCCAAGTTTTACCTTGGAGCAGATTGTAACAATCGCTGCAGAACAAAATCCCTCAATTAATATTTCTAAAGCGCGTGAAGATTCTGCCAGGGCCTCTGTCATTACAGCGACTACCTATGCAAATCCGCAATTTGAATTTGGTGCTGGCCCAACCAGTTACAGAACCCCGGGTGGGCAGGGTAATAATGGCAACTGGGGCGTAGCGTTATCACAGCCTCTGGACTTTCCCAGTGTGCGTAATGCTAAAAGAGAAGTCGCTGAAAGTAATGTGCAAGTGGCAACACTAGGCATTGAGCTTACAAAAACGGAAGTGCGTGCGCGTGTGAAAAGTGCTTTTTACGATGTATTGCAGCGTCAGGCGGTACTTGAAATAGCTGAGGCAGATAGTAATCTGCTTAAGGATATTCGCGGACGCGTTAAATTGCGTGTTGATGTAGGTGAGTCGCCTAAGTACGAGTTGATTAAAGCCGATACTGAAGCATTGGCTGCTGAACGAGACTATCAGGCTGCCAGAGTGCGTGTAACTGAAGCAAAAGCCTATCTGCGCGGTTTAATTGGTGCTGCAGTTCCAGAGGATTACAACCTTACCGGAGAGTTGCCGCTCAGTTCCAGCCTGCCAAGAATTGACGAGCTGCGTGATCGAATCAACGACGCGACACTATTGAAACAAATCCGCTCAGCTGTCAAAACCTCAGAGGCAAATCTGCGCCTGCAGGAACAATTACGTAATCCTGGTTTAACAGTTAGAGCCGGCGTCGAGCAAGACCCTGATTTACGTCAGTTACGACTTGGCATTTCAATTCCATTACCAGTTTGGGATAAGCGTACCGGCCCGATTGCACAAGCCGCGGCAGAAGTCAGAGAAGTGAATGCGATTTTAAGTGAGCGTGAACTGGCGATTAAACGAGATATCGAGTCTGCTTATCAGCGCTATTTGATTGCACAGCAACAGGTAGCTGCATTTGAAAATGGCTTGCTATCACAGGCCGAGGCGGTGCTTAAAGTGGCTGAAGCCGCGTACCGTTTTGGTGAACGCGGCATTCTGGATTATCTCGATGCGCAGCGCACCAAACGCATGGTGAGAAAAGACTATTTATCTGCGCGTTACGAATATATCAATACCATGCTGGAAATTGAACGCTTGCTTGGCTATGAACTTTTGGAGGTTAAATCTTAATGACTGCTACATCTATGTTTGCAAATATGTTTTCAAATTCTTTACCAAGTAAAAAAATGTTTCTGGCTTTATTTGCAGCCAGTTTTTTATTAGCAGGCTGTAATTCAAAAGAAGAAGCGCCAGTTGAAGCTAAGGTAGTAGACCCGAATATTGTGGAAATTACCGAACAGTTGGCAAAGCAGATTCAACTGCATACGGCAGGTAATATCGAAATGCGCGGCACCTTGCGCGTACCCGGTACCATACAAGTAGATGAGCAGCGCATGGCAAGAATCGGCGCTTCTGTGACAGGCCGTATTAAAGATATTGAAGCGACCTTGGGCCAGAATGTTAAAAATGGGCAAGTACTGGCAACACTCAACAGTACCGAGTTGGCACAAAATCAGCTGGTCTATATCAAAGCTTCGCAGCAGATTGGCTTGCAATCTAAAGCGGTTGAGCGTGCACGCTTACTGCAAGAAGCTGACGTGATCGGTGCGGCTGAATTGCAACGCAGGGAAGCCGAACTGAGTGCAGCACAGGCTGAGTTAAATGCGGCTCGTGACCAATTGCTGGTATTGGGTATGAGTGAATCTGCAATTAATAAGCTGACACAGACCGGGCAAATCCGCTCTTACAGCAATGTGGTATCACGTATTTCAGGTACGGTGATCAGCCGCAAGGTTAACCTGGGGCAGGTAGTACAGCCGGCTGAAGAGCTATTCATCATTGCTGATCTTTCGCATGTTTGGGTCGTGGCTGAGATTCCTGAGCAGCAGATCGATCTGATTCAAGTCGATGAAGAAGTAGTGGTCGAAATTCCGGCTTTGGGCAACAAGCAATATAAAGCCAAGCTAATTTACGAAGGTGATGTGGTTAATCCGGAAACCAGAACTGTAACTGTACGTTCTGATCTGGCAAACGATAATCGTGAAATCAAGCCGGACATGCTGGTTTCAATGCTGATTCAATCGCATCCGGAACAAAAACTGGCCTTGCCATTACAAAGCATTGTCAGGGAAAACGATACTACCTATGTTTACGTGCAGTTGGCACCAAACAAATTCCGCCTGCGTGAAGTTGAGCTGGGGCAGGAGCATGAAGGTATGGTGACCATCGTGAATGGTGTATCTGAGGGTGAAATCGTGGTCGCTGATGGTGCATTCCATGTAAACAATGAACGTAAACGCAAAGAATTGGAGTAACGCATGATTGAATCTCTAATTCGTGCGGCGCTTAAACAGCGCCTGATTGTGATGGTGTTTGCAGTCGCACTCATGATTGCAGGCATATTTGCATTACAAAGACTTTCAGTGGATGCGTTTCCGGATGTAACCAATGTACAGGTGCAGATCGCAACACAGGCAACCGGCAAGTCACCGGAAGAAGTAGAGCGTTTTATTACTGTGCCGCTGGAAATCAGTATGACCGGTTTGCCGGGTCTGATAGAAATGCGCTCGCTTAACCGCAATGGCTTATCTTTGATTACACTGGTATTCACCGACAAAACCGATGTTTACTTTGCACGTCAGCTCGTGATGGAACGGCTGATGGAAGTCATGGAAAAAATGCCACAGGGTGTAACGCCTATTCTTGGCCCTGTTGCAACTGGCCTTGGTGAAGTTTATCAATATACTTTGGATAAACCCGGTGATGGTGAAAAAGAACTTACAGCTGAAGACTTAACCGAACGCCGTGCTATCCAGGATTGGGTAGTCAGGCCGTTGCTGCGTGGTATTCCTGGCGTGGCCGAAATCAACTCGCAAGGTGGTTACGTTAAGCAATATCAGGCACTGGTTAACCCGGACCGGATGAACCACTATGGTTTGAAGCTGCAAGATATCTACATGGCATTGGCTAAAAACAATGCTAATAGCGGCGGTGGTGTATTGCCGCAATTTGCCGAGCAGTATCTGATTCGCGGTGTTGGTCTGATTGAAAATCTGGATGATATTCGTAACATTGTGCTGAAAGAGCAAAATGGTGTGCCGGTTTTTATGCGCGATATTGCCGAAGTAAAACTTGGGCATGAAGTACGCGTTGGTGCAGTGTTGAAAAATGGTTATACCGAATCAGTTGGCGGCATTGTGATTATGATGCGTGCCGGTAACGCTAAAGAAGTGGTAAGCCGCGTTAAAGCGCGTGTACAAGAAATCAACGACAAAGGCATGCTGCCAAATGGCTTGCAGATTGTGCCTTACTATGACCGTAGCGAGCTGGTAGATGCAGCGCTGTTTACGGTAACCAAGGTGCTGATCGAAGGCATCATTCTGGTGGTTTTCATCCTGTTCCTGTTCTTGGGTGATGTGCGCTCCAGCATTATTGTGGTGGCAACGCTCATACTGACGCCGCTGATTACGTTTATGGCGATGAATTACTACGGTATTTCCGCTAACCTGATGTCCTTGGGCGGCTTGGCGATTGCGATCGGCCTCATGGTCGATGGTTCGGTGGTGGTGGTTGAGAACGCCTTCCATCATTTAGGGCACAGGCAAAACGAGAGTAAGGTGCGCGTGGTGCTGGAGGCAGCGAGTGAAGTCGCTACGCCGGTATTGTTTGGCGTAGGTATTATCATTCTGGTGTTCTTGCCGCTGATGACGCTGGAAGGCATGGAAGGCAAGATGTTTGCGCCACTGGCGATGACGATTGCAATTGCCTTGTTTGTATCACTGGTGATTTCACTAACCCTATCACCGGTGCTTTGCTCTTACATTCTTAAGGGTGGCTCAGGTGAAGACACCAAGCTGATTCAATCGATTAAAAACCCTTATTTGAAGTTGCTTAACTGGGCGCTTACAAATGATAAAAAGACCATTGCCACAGCAACGGCAGTGTTCGTCATCTCGTTACTGGTTGTGCCGCTACTGGGTACCTCTTTCATTCCGGAGATGAAAGAAGGCTCGATTGTGCCGGGTATTAACCGCGTGCCTAATATCTCGCTTGAAGAGTCTATCAAGATGGAGAACGAGGCCATGCGGTTGATTATGGAAAAGGTGCCGGGCGTTAAATCTGCAATGTCTGGTATCGGTCGTGGTGAAAGCCCGGCTGACCCGCAAGCGCAGAACGAATCTACGCCGATTATCAGCCTGAAACCAAGGGACGAATGGCCTGAGGGCTGGACGCAGGATGATATTGCCGACAAGATGACCGCAGTGTTGTCTGAAGGTTTACCGGGCGTGCAGATCGTAATGGCGCAGCCGATTTCAGACCGTGTGGATGAGCTGTTGACCGGTGTTCGATCAGACGTAGCGGTGAAGGTATTTGGTGACGATATGGCTAAGCTGAAGAGCAAGGCTGATGAAATTGCCAAAATTGCTGGCACGGTGCCAGGTGCGGTTGACTTGCGTGTAGAAAAAGTATCCGGTCAGCAATACTTGAACATCACGATCAATCGTCAGGCGATTGCGCGTCAGGGTATTAATGCCTCTGACATTCACGACATCATTGAAACTGCGATTGGCGGTAAGGTTGCCACCGAAATTTATGAAGGCGAGCGCAGGTTCTCCGGTGCGGTACGTTTCCCTGAAAGTTTCAGGGATAACACTGAAGCGATCGGCAATATACTGGTGACTTCGCCAAACGGATCACGCGTTGCATTGCGTGATCTGGCCAAGATCGAGATTAAAGACGGCCCGGCGCAAATCAGTCGTGAGTTAGGCAAACGCCGTATTGTGGTGGCAATTAACGTAAGAGATCGTGACCTGGGTGGCTTTGTTGCGGAATTACAGCAAACGCTGGATAAGCAGCTCAAACTGCCAGACGGTTATTATCTTGAGTACGGCGGCCAGTTCCAGAACATGGAGCGCGCTTTAAATCACCTGATGATTATTGTGCCAATTACCATTGCGGCGATTTTCTTCCTGCTGTTCCTGCTGTTTAATTCAGTAAGGTATGCCACGATGATTATCATGATTCTGCCGTTTGCCTCCATCGGCGGTATCTTTGCGCTGCTGGTCACCGGTGAGTACCTCTCTGTGCCGGCATCTGTTGGTTTCATTGCCTTATGGGGTATTGCGGTGCTGAACGGTGTAGTGCTGGTGTCTTATATACGTTCATTACGCGATGAAGGTAAAGGCCAGATCGAATCGATTGTGGAAGGTTGTAAACAAAGGTTCAGGCCAGTGATGATGACGGCAACCGTTGCCATGCTGGCGCTGGTGCCATTCCTGTTTGCTACAGGCCCAGGCTCTGAAATTCAGCGACCATTGGCGATTGTAGTGATTGGCGGCCTGATCAGCTCAACACTGCTGACTCTGGTAGTGGTGCCAACCTTGTACCGCAGGTTTGAAGAATCAAGAATCGAAGCATAATGCACAAGATAATAATGCAAAAGATAAAGGAGTTTCTGTAATGAAAGAAATCAAGGCAGTTATACAGCCGCACCGCTTGCCAAAAATCCGTTCAGCCCTGCGCAATATCAAGGCGTTTCCGGGCATGACTATCAGTAAAGTAGAAGGTTGCGGCCACTATGTGGCAAAACCGGAGCAAGGAATCAGAGAAGAGTTAACTGATTATAGCCCTAAAATTCACATTGAAATGATCGTACCGGATGATATGCTCGAAGGCGTGTTGCAGATTATTGTAGAAGTAGGGCACACCGGGCAGGTTGGCGATGGCATTGTATGGGTAACATCGGTAGAACGCTTTATCAGGTTATCTGAACAGATTAAAGTGATTGATTGTTAAGTAACTAAAAACTTACTTTTAATCATGTAATATTTACATGGCGCACTTGTGCATAGGTTTTACTGTGCAAGTGCGCCATGTTTCCATTTATAATCGTATTTATTTAAGGCATTAAAAGCCTTATACTACGCGCCCTGCATTACAAGCCCCCGTAGCTCAGTGGATAGAGCATCCCCCTCCTAAGGGGAGGGTCACACGTTCGATTCGTGTCGGGGGCACCAATAAACTCAATTAAATCAATAAATTAAAATTGTGCTATGTTGAGTTGTGTTGCTTAATGTAACTCTAAATTGCGCCGTAAGTGCGCCAAATTTGCGCCAAAGATATTAACAATATTGGCAACGCCAATCAACATTACCTACTCCCTCGCGTGCCCCTCGCTGCGTATTCTTAGTAAAAAGGCCAACTAAAACAATTTCAAAAAGGCTACTTAAACTTATCGCAAAAAAGCCACCCATGATTTGCAATAGCGGCCACTCCTAATTCTCAAATGAAATTTTAGATAAAAAGCTGGTTACGACACATTTCTGCCTCACAGATATTTATGCTGTCAGGCAGCAACGCCGGACAAAGCTGCCCTTCAAAACACCTCCTGCAACAAGGGTTAGTGTAGCAAAAGGGCAAAGCAAGCAGTCGGGCTCGGCACAACACTCCAAATAGCGAATACTGGGTCTGCGACTTAGGCACTAAAAGTTGGGGTATTGGTGGCTACACCTGTTCCATCACTTACGAATAATTGCACCAAATTGCCCTGTGGCGGCTGTGCATTAACCACAATTTCGCTATCAGAAAAACATCAATGATGGTGTCCTACTGGGATAGTTCAAGGCTGACAAAACACTAAGCTCACCTAAATAAGTTACACCTACCGTACCCAGGGTGGCACTGGTGTTCGTTGTCTATTCTACCCATTTTATAGTTCCAGCTTCGGCACTCGTAAAAGTTAAAGCGATTGACTGGAGTTGTAGATGCATTGCGATAGCTCTTGTTATACGTGTTAGCGCGGATAACACGTCAATCCTATTCTTGCTACATTAAGCATGGTTCATAAACTTATCTTTAACAACAAACCATTATTCTTAAAAAATTTAAAGTCAGGGTTAACGCTAGGATATGACTTATGTATCACTTCGTTGAAACTAAATATTAAGTCTGTCAGGCGGCTTTTGATTTTGATGCCTCCATAAAAAACATGACTTAGGTGTCCTGTATGTGCATGGATTTGGTGCTGAACTTCAAGGAAAAGACATTAAACTGGCTGAAGAAGCTAACTAGTAGAAAGAGAAAGTCATTACTAATCAATATTAAATCTGAATAGAGAGTCAGGCCAATTTGACCATTTTAAACACGCTTACATCTAAGCCAATAATAATTCCTGCTGATGAGGAAGCTGAAATTGCGTACTTAAGCGCAAATTTATATGCCGCTAGGAAACTATCTAATCAATAAAGGAGAATCATCATGAGTACAAATAAAACACCTTCGGGCATTCATCCTATTAGCCATAATCGTCCACTTTTTGAGCAAGATGTTGATGTGTATAAAAGTAAGGGTAAATTAACCGAACCAACCATATGTCAACAATGTGGCGCGGTGTACCATGAAGGGCGCTGGCAATGGCTGGACAAGCCTGCAAACGCACAGCAGGAAACCTGCCCTGCTTGTCATCGCGTTAACGACAATTATCCTGCCGGATTCGTCACCGTAGAAGGGCCTTTTTTTGATACGCACAGTGAAGAAATCCGGCGCTTAATCCAGCATCACGCCGAGCATGAGCGTGCCGAGCATCCGCTCAAACGCATTATGGCGATAGAAAATCAGCAAGGTGCTATGTTAATTACCACCACAGACACTCATTTAGCACGTGGTATAGGCGAAGCGCTACGACATGCCTACCAAGGAAAACTGAAAATTGACCATGTTTCTGGCGAAAATTTGGTTCGCGTTCACTGGAGCCGCTAAAGTTAGTTGCGCTAACTGAAAAGCTTTTGAAGCACTGTGTCTGCACTTTATTGGGCTTTCGCTACTAATTGCAAGTTGCAGACATTGGAGTCAAGCTGACATACCTACAATAGTTGCAAACCTGAAATTTTGTTGCGCTTCTTCCAGTCTTTTTTGGCATCTTAATTACTATGGCAGTACTCTACTGGTAATGGTTTCATTACAGCAATTGTCCATAATGGAGGCAATTAATGAAAGCTATGATTCTTGGTCAACAAGGTTGCCCACTTGAATATAAAAATGTACCAGACCCAATACCAAATAATAATCAGGTTCTATTGCGCGTACTGGCCTGCGGCGTTTGTAGAACAGATCTGCATATTTTAGATGGTGATTTACCTAATCCTAAGCCAGCATTGATTCTTGGACATGAAATTGTAGGGGAAGTGATAGCAAAAGGGGAACATGTAACGATGTTTGAAGTGGGAGATCGCGTTGGTGTGCCTTGGCTGGGATGGACATGCGGTGAATGCTATTATTGCCAAACCGAGCGCGAAAACTTATGCGATAAAGCACTTTTTACTGGCTACCAAATAGATGGTGGTTTTGCTGAGCTTACCGTGGCGGACCAACGCTATTGTTTTTTGATAAATAATCGTTATTCTGACCAAAACGCAGCACCTCTACTATGCGCAGGCCTGATTGGCTACCGCGCATTAAAACTCTCAGAAGACGGGGGTAATGTTGGCATCTATGGGTTTGGGGCCGCAGCACATATTGTTACGCAACTTGCAATTCACGAAGGTAGTAAAGTTTACGCGTTTACCCAGGAACAGGATAAAGCCGCTCAGGATTTTGCAAGGCAACTGGGCGTCGTGTGGGCAGGCTCGTCAAAGACATTACCACCAGTTACACTAGATTCTGCAATCATATTCGCTCCAGTAGGAGATTTAGTGCCATTAGCGCTACGTGCCACAAACAAGGGTGCCACTGTAGTTTGTGCAGGTATTCATATGTCAGACATTCCAAGTTTGCCTTATGCATTGTTATGGGGTGAACGCGTGTTACGCAGTGTTGCCAACCTTACGCGTGCCGATGGGTTGGCTTTCATGACGTTAGCACCAAGTATTCCAATCAAAACGCATTGCAAAACCTACCCACTAAGTCAGGCAAACCAGGCACTTAATGACCTTCGTGCTGGGGCGTTTAGCGGCGCTGCTGTTTTAGTGCCTTCCTTAGGTTGATTGCAACCTTCAATTTCCACTAAGGGCTAGGCCTTAAGTGTGAACTGGTGGGGGTATTACAAGAAAGCCGCGTAAGCTGTCCTTTAGTCTAGTTGCCTGCTTAGCGACAAAGCTGCCGCTTAGGTTTGGCATTGCAATTTCAACTTTTATCAATAATATCAAATTAATAAAAGTAATTTCCTAAGAAAATATAAATCAATCAAATCCCCCTTTAGGAATGTTGTCAGTCTATTTGATGCTTAATTATCTAGACTATTCTGATGTTCGCGGAAATTCCTTTACGCATAAAACAAATATTAAGTTAATAAGCTAGTTACTTATACTTTTATAAGTGTTAACCCTTACGGGTTTGCACGCATTTACTTAAGGGATTGATCTTGATTAAATATATTAAACGGTGACACGTTACTTATTGCATTTTCACAAATGTTCAGTTTTATTTCTTTTTTTTGTGTCCCCGGTTTTTTTATTTTTTGGAGATACGCATGACACTCAAAAAAAAGAAAATGGACGTTAGTAAATCTCAACCTGAAAACTGTGAATCAGATGTTGAATCCTGCCATGAAAATATTCATGAAATCAGATATTCCCGAATTGCGGAGAATGCTTATTATAAAGCTGAGGCGCGCGGCTTTGAGCCAGGGCATGAACTAGAGGACTGGTTAGCCGCGGAGAGTGAAATTAGATGGTATTAAATATCGTAATAAGCAGTTGCTCAAACGCTAATGAAGGCGCTATGTAATTTACGGTGCTGTCCAATTGCACTAGGTAGGATAAGTATTTTTATTGCCAATAACTTTAATGGAGATAATCATGTCTGATAAATCAAAAGGTAATGTTCCCGTCACTACAAGTCGTAAGGTTGATACTACAAAGCATTGGCCCAGTATGCATCCTATTTCTGACATCGGTAAGGCCTTTGAGGACTTTCTAGGTCAAAAGTGGCCTTCCCTCTGGGATTGGAGACATATGCCATCGGTAGACAATCTTTTCGAATTTGAAGGTCAGCGCTTACCAAGTCTAGATGTGATTAATCGTGACTCTGAAGTGGTAATTAAAGCTGAAGTGCCCGGTTTTGATAAGAAAGATATCAATGTTTCAATCGCTGACGGCATTCTTACAATTAAGGGTCAAAGCAGCAAAGAAAGTAAGGAAGAAAAAGGCGATTATTACAGACGCGAAATTTCCAGTTCCTCGCTTGCGCGTTCAGTATCTTTGCCAGCTAATGTAGACGAGTCAAAAGTTGCCGCCAACTTAAAAAATGGCATTCTTGAAATAACACTGCCGAAATCCGAAACATCCAAACCACGAAAAGTTGAAGTTCAGTGATTAGCTTTTTTTAGCTGACTTTTCCACCGGCTAATAATATAGCTGCATATATTCACCCGGTAAAAAAGCTGCCGGGTGAATCTTTTCATATGAAGCGTTAATGATACCAACAAGCAGATAAGGATTTTATTATGCCTATAGCTGAAATATGCAATCGCGAAGTTGTCATTGTTGAGGTGAATGACACAGTGTTGAGTGCAGCAAAATTAATGCGCAAGCATCATGTCGGAGATGTTCTGGTCGTTAAAAAATCAAATGGCAGTAGCTTACCCATTAGCATAGTGACTGATAGAGATCTGGTGGTTGAAGTCATGGCGCCTGAAATTGACGCAAGCGTACTCACTGTAGGCGACATCATGCCGCGAGATCTTGCCACAGTTAAGGAGGGTACCGGAGTATTTGAAACTATTCAGCACATGCGTGCCAGAGGCGTTAGGCGCATGCCGGTCGTTGATGATGGCGGCAATCTGGTCGGCATCGTTACATTAGATGATTTATTAGGATTGCTGGTTGAGGAGCTCAGCCTGCTAACCAAGCTGATTAGCCGCGAACAGCTTAAGGAAGCCGGCGCGCGACCATAATTACCAGTTTGACCATCGGAACGGAAAGTAAAACGATACAGGGCAGAAAAAACAACTCCATGGCAATCAGGAGAAAATACACAATGAAGTTATATACATGTTTGATGTTGTCAGTATTGCTGACTGGTATCAATGCGCAAGCCGTTGAAAGCCCTGTTGCTAACGACCTTGAAACATCTGTACAAAAAGTTGAAGCTATAGCAAAAAAAGCAGCCGAGGATGCCAGAGAAGCTGCGCAGAAAGCCGAAGAAGCTGCTAAACGGGCCTATGATAAAGCGGAGCAGGCTGTTAAAGAGTCTTCCCGGAAAGCTGCAGAAGAAGCAAAGCAAGCTGCACATGAAGCTGAAACTGCTGCGATTCTGGCTTCACAAAAAGCTACGGAAGCAACCAGAAAAGCGACTGTAAAAACCAAAAAAGCTGCGCAAGAGATTGAAGTCGAGGTCAAAAAATCAGAGACAGCCGCTAAATTTGCTGCCAAAAGAGCTGAGGAAGCTGTAAAAAGAGCAGCTGAGTCCGGCAAGAAAGCAGCACAAAAGGCTGCCTTGGTAACTAGGGATGCTGCTCGTAAAACAGCCGAAGCTGCTAAACATGCTGCGGATAAAGCTAGGGAAAAAATAGAAAACCCTGTTAAAAAAGATAACGCGCCTTGAGTTCCGGTTCTTATTAAATTTACGTTCTATGGTACTTTTGTGTTGACTACGAAAAATCTGGATTCCATCTGGTTTCTGGTGTGACTGATACAGTTTTTCTGCATACTTGAATTTATCGACCAAAATATAAAGGATTGAAATGAAAGCGTGCGAGAACTGTAAGCCAAATCATGAAGAAATTGCGCGTGTTCAAATTGGCAAGCGACACCGTCAATTATCTTTTTCCCGTCAGTTCTTTGGGGTATGGTTGGTTTACCTGCCAGTAATCACATTACCGTTCGTTCTTTTTAGCGCTTACCTGACCTATTGGCATTTGTGTCTGATGGGTGCGAAGAACCTTAAACCGTTGTCTGAATTTCTGCCAAGCAGAAAAAGCTATCGCTATACCATGAAAAATCAGATCACTATGCAGCCTGGATATAAGCTCAGTCCAACGCAGTCCAGACTGTTTTGGATATTTAATTGCACTTGGTATTGCCCGCTTAGTGTCGGGCTGTTTGAGTGGCATGCCTATTTGGTTAAAGTGGTGGAGAACTGGTGGTGTCCATTCCGCCATGATATGAAAGAAAAGCATTACCGAGAAGCTGCCATCGACCAGTCATTCTGGCATATCTATCCGGAGGATATCGTGAAACTGGAACCGGAAGACCGTGATAATTCGATTTGGAACGAGGGTAGTGAAATACCTGATGGTGACGAGAGTAAGTCAACTAAAGAACTTATGCGGTCTGAAGAGAGTTGGGTCAGTTAATTACATTTAACTTCGTGTTGTATTGGTATGAGGAATGCCAATATGATTACGAACCCAGTATTTTCTGAGCTCCTCCAAAAGCACCATGGCAGCTGAGAATGGCAATATATAGAGCCAGGTTTGCCAATCGAGAGGGGCCGTAGCAAATAAATAACTTCCTAATGGTGAATAATTAATAATGGCAAGAATGGCTATTTCGATGCCAATTCCAATCATGAGTAAATTATTAGAATAGAGACTGACTTTAAAGATACTATGCGTTGTGCTTCTGCATAAAAATACATTAACTATCTGTGCGACGATAATTGCCGATAGCGTTGCAGTCGTGGCCTGCATATACAAAACGCTATTGCCAGGCAGCGTTTGGTTATATTGCCAACCGCCACGTTCCAACACAAAGAAAAAAGCCGACAGGGCAATAATGGCCTCCATTATTCCCAAAAAGCAGAACGCGCGAAGTATTAACCCTGAATCAAGCAGTCGTTCTTTTCTTGGCCGTGGCGCGCGCTTCATAATTTCAGCATCTGGTTTTTCTGCACCTAAGCCAAGCGCAGGCACAATGTCAGTACCTAAATCAACAAGCAATATTTGCGGTACTGTTAGCGCTAAAGGTATTTTGAATAAAGCAAAAGCTAAGTAGGGCACCAGTTCCGGTACGTTTGATGTCAGGATGTAAGCAAGAAACTTGCGTATGTTATCAAATACCGCCCGTCCTTCTTCTATGGCGGCGACAATGCTCGAAAAATTATCATCCAGCAGTATCATGTCCGCGGCTGATTTTGCGGCATCGGTGCCTGATATACCCATAGCGATGCCAATATCAGCAGCTCTTAATGCCGGAGTATCATTAACGCCATCACCGGTAACCGCAACAATATGCCGTTTGCGTTTAAGCGCTTGAACAATCAGCATTTTCTGGTCCGCCCCAACACGCGCGAAGATAATCTCCTTAGCATCCAATGCCATCTGTAGCTGAGTTCTCGACATTTTTTTTAGTTGATCACCCGTGATTACAAGGGCGCTGGCATTGGTTGCCAAGCCGATTTGACGAGCTACGGCTAATGCAGTATGCGGATGATCGCCAGTCACCATGATCACTTTTATGCCGGCTTCATGACATTTTTTTATGGCTTCCGGTACTTCTGGCCGTATTGGATCAGCTAAACCTACCAAACCAGCAAAAACCATTTCCTGCTCTAAGTCGCCGTTCTCTGAACTATCCAAGTTACGGCTGGCAAGTGCTAATACGCGCAGCCCTTTATCAGCCATAGACTGCTGCGCTGCAGCAATCTGCGATTGCCATTCATCATTTAACGCAATGATGCCGGAAGCCGTTTCCAGAAATTTACAGCGAGGCAATAGAACCTCAGGTGCGCCTTTGCAGTAGAGCACCTTTTCGTTATTGATGGCGTGCAGCGTAGAAAGACGCTTTCTTTCCGTATCAAAAGGAATCTCTCCGATTTGCATATAGGAGGGCAGCTTGCCTAAAAAAGACTCTGCTAACATCAGCAGGGCAATTTCCATTGGGTCGCCATGCCACTTGCCGTTAATCAGCTTTAGGTTATGGCATAGTGCAGCCACCTCAAAAAACTTGCTGTAGTGATCTGCAATGCCGGACATATCATCAAGAGTGTGTGATTGTCCGCCCAGCCAGACCTGTTCAGCATGCATGCTGTTTTGCGTGAGCGTTCCTGTTTTATCGGTGCAAATAACAGTGGCGGCGCCCAAGGCTTCAACTGAGGATAGATTTCGAATCAAAGCGTTGCGTTTAGCCATGCGCTGTGTTGCCATGGCTAAGGATAATGTAACGGTTGGTAGTAGTCCCTCTGGGACAGATGCCACAATAATGCCAATGCCAAATATCAGACTGGTCCAGAATGGCATGCCTAATGTTTCACCAATCAAGAAGAATGCCAATCCTAGTATCACCGCCATCAAGCCAATTATTCGGCTTAATAAAATGATTTCTTTCTGTAAAGGCGATAACGGGTTTATTGTAGCCTGTGATAGGTGTGCAATTTTTCCAAACTCTGTATTCATGCCGGTAGCAAATACAACAGCACGTGCTTCTCCGGAAACCACAATGGTTCCGGCAAGTAAAATATTACTGCTATTTAAAATATCATCCGATATACTGGGTTCAGCATCACAGCCCCTCGGTAAAGACTCGCCGGTAATGGTTGCAAAATTCACGCGTAAAGCGTGTGCGTCTAATAACCGGCAATCGGCAGGGACGTTATCACCCTCTTGCAATACCACTACATCGCCCGGAACCAGTAAGTCTGTGTTAATTGCAGTCAGGTTACCTGCTCTTACTGTTTTAACCTGTAACGGTAGGAGTTTCTGTAACGCTGATATAGCTTGTTTTGCACGATATTCCTGCCAGAATGAGAAAAGGCCATTTACTAATATCACCAGAACAATTGCAAATCCTAATGTAAACATACCCTCATCAGGAGACCGGTAATCTGCAAAAAAAGCCAGCAAGGCTGCCAGCCAAAGAATCATTGCAAAAAAATGCACAAATTGCTTGGAAAACGCTAACAGTACAGATTCTTCTTGGGTTCTTTCAATGAGGTTATAGCCATATTCATGCAGCCTGTGTGCTGCCTGTTCTACAGTCAATCCATCAGGACTGCTGTTCAGGCTTTTGAGGGTTTGTTCTGAGGTGAGATTTTGTATGCCCATCATTTAAATTAGGCCTTGTAGACTGATACTTCAGACACATCATCTGTGGAAATAATACACTTATTGATATTGAATGTTGTAATTTAATGTGGCAGTCTTGGAACGTTTGTCCGCTTTGCGGATGCAGTTGTAAATCAGCACAGCTAATTTTAATAGCTGTGCTGAATTCTATCTATTAAACCTCAGTCTGTTCAGCTAACTCTAATGCATCTTCTACTTCTATTCCAAGATAACGCACAGTACTATCAAGTTTTGTGTGTCCCAAGAGTAATTGAATAGCACGTAGATTCTTTGTGCGCTTGTAGATCAGAGAGGCTTTTGTTCTCCTCATTGTATGGGTACCGTAATTCGCCGAATCTAAACCAATTTCCTCTACCCATGCATTAACAATACGAGCGTACTGCCTGGTGGATAAATGTGGTGAGTCGTGAATGCGGCTAGGAAATAAAAAATCTTCCGATCTCAGATGTGCATATTCTATCCATGCATATAAGGAATTGCGTGTTTGTTCAGTAATTTCAAAATGTACAGGAAGACCTGTTTTTTGTTGCATCACAATAGCGCGAGCCGTGATTTGATTGCCATGAGAAATATCCCGAACTTTTAGTTTAACCAGATCACAGCCGCGAAGCTTGCTATCGATAGCCAAATTAAATAATGCAAGATCACGAACGCGCTGAAACAACTCCAAACGAATTCGTATTGCCCAGATTTCCTTTAGCTTAAGAGGCGATTTTTGGCCAACAAGTTTATTTTTGTTCCATGGTTCACGATTACCAATTGAATATGATTGAATTACCATGATATTAATCTCCTATAAACAGGGAGTAATAGCTTGCACTTTTATAGGCTAATATTGCAGTGAAAAATGGAAAGCTGAACGTCAGCAATGCGGATTGAGCGGAAATACGGGACAAAACCGCCAGTCATATATTCAATAAATTTCAATAGTTATTAAAATTCGATGAGCCTAAAGTGTATCTACAACATCTTGGTCGACTCAGGGTAATTAAGTGATTAGGACGATTTTCTCTATAATTTTTATTTAAATAATATATTTATTTTTGCATTTATTTATATAAAGATACATAATTAAATCGATATCTAAAAATAATAATAAGGAATCCTATGCTGTGCCGGGCTACCGTTGTTATTGATACACAGATTCATCATACGCAATGAATGAGCGCAGTTTAAATAGCCTGCCTCTGGTTCTGGCAGTTTTGCTACCATTCTTTGCCTTCTTCATACAGTGGATGTATGGCGATGCCGTGCAGCCATTTGCATGGTTTCTTTTCTATCCTGCAGTTTTTATCAGCGCCTGGCTCGGTGGATTACGTGGAGGTTTGCTCGCCACGTTCATTTCTGTAGTTATTGTCTGGTGGTTTTTCATTCCGCCACAATTCTCGTTCGTCCTGAAGTCTCCCGTCTCATTGATTTCTGTTGGCGTGTTCAGCCTGATGGGAGTGGTTTTTAGCATTATTCTTGGCCGCCAGAAGAAAATGATCAAACGGGTTGATGACGCAAATATGACTTTGCGCAACAGCGAGGAGCGTTATCGCATGCTGTTCGACGCAATGGATGAAGGCTTCTGCGTAATTGATATACTTTATGACTCCAGCGGCAAGGCAGTGGATTACCGGTTTGTAGAAATCAACCAGGCTTTTGAGAAGCAAACGGGGTTGCCGCAAGCCTTAGGCAAGACGATACGCGAGATGGTGCCCGATCACGACGCCGCCTGGTTTGAGATCTTCGGAAAAGTCGCCATGACCGGTGAAGCCATTCGTTTTGAAAATCGCGCCAATGCGATGAAGCGGCACTACGATGTCTTTGCTTCCCGCATCGGTGGAGATGGAAGTCGGCAAGTAGGTATTCTATTTAAAGATATTACTGAGCGTAAGCAAAACGAGCAAGCGCTCGTTTCAGCCAAAGAGCAAGCTGAGCTAGCTAATCGTGCCAAGGATTCGTTCCTTGCCACCATGAGCCATGAAATACGTACACCACTTACCGGCATGCTGGGTATGCTGGAAGTGCTTTCTTTGACGTCGCTGGACCGTGAACAGAACGAAACTTTGCATGCAGCCTGGGATTCCGGCAGAAGCTTATTGCGTATTGTTAGCGATATTCTGGACTGGTCAAAGATCGAGGAAGGAAAGCTGGAACTATCTCCCCGTTCTACATCCATTCATCAACTGCTGCAAGAAGTGGCTAACACTTACTCCCGTGTTGCCAGTGCTAAAAGCCTGATGATTATCCAGCACATAGATCCACACCTCAGTGCTGCGCATATCGTTGATCCGCTGCGGCTTTCACAAGTATTGAATAATTTTGTGAGTAATGCGATTAAGTTTACCGAACATGGGGGAGTTCAGCTCCGTGCTGAACTGATCAGCCAGCTTGATAGTAGCGAGACGATATGCTTCTCTGTGAAAGATACCGGCATTGGCATGAATGAAGAAGTCCAGAAGCACCTCTTCCAGCACTATCATCAAGAAAGTGCAGACACTGCACGCATGTATGGCGGAACCGGCCTTGGGCTGGCAATCTGCCGTCGATTGGCAGAGTTCATGGGGGGTAAAATCGAATTGGAAAGTGAACCAGGACGCGGGTCTACTTTCAGTCTAATTCTAACTTTGCCGGTTTCCGTTAACTCAGGGGAGGTCGTTCAGAGCCAGCATCCGGAGGTTGAGCGAAGAGCTGTTGCTCCTTTATTTGACTACAGCAATAACGCACCGCTTATATTGGCGGTGGACGACCATCCCATCAACCGTAATTTGCTGGCACGGCAGCTTAAATTGCTCGGTTTGCGATCCGAGACTGCTGAAAACGGGCTAGTAGCACTCTCTATGTGGCGGGATGGTTCTTTTAATATGGTCATCACTGACTGCCATATGCCGGAGATGGATGGCTACACACTTGCGCAGGCAATACGCAAGCTTGAGGCGGAAGATAGGCGGCCCTACACTCCAATAGTCGCTTGGACTGCCAATGCATTGGCTGAGGAAGGTGATCATTGCAAATCAGCCGGCATGGATGATTTATTGGTCAAGCCAGCTAATTTGATGCAATTGAAAGAAGTGCTCATTAAGTGGCTACCTGTTTCTGAAACTATGGATCAGCAGGCTGACATTTCTATGCTTGGAGACGCCAGCCAAGCCAATAATCCGATTAACTTCAAAATATTGAAGGAAATAGTCCCCAGTAATATTGAACAAGCTCTGGTGTTGCAAGACTTTCTAGCATATATCCGCACAGATAATCTTAAGTTGATGAAGCTTCTGGAACTCGGTGATCAAGTGAATGCTGAACGCATGGCTCATCGCATGAAGGGATCTAGCCGCATGGTTGGGGCGATTCAATTGACCAATATCTATGCATCCATCGAAAAAGCGTCACAAAGCGGTGATATAACTAACTTCCAAGCAATAATCGCTGAATTAAATGACGCCATACAGCAGTTTGAAGCATGCCTTTTGGGAATGGAAGACCCAAAAACATAATTAAAAGTGAAAAATTATGCGAGTAAGAGAGCTGAGTATTTTAGTTGTTGAAGACGATGATTTTCAGCGTCAGATGGTCATTAATATGTTGCGCTCACTAGGTGTGGCGTCGGTATATGATGCATCCAATGGCCAGCAAGCGATTGAAATTATTCGTGGGAAGAGTGAAAAGCTCGTAGACATCATAATATGCGATTTGAATATGCCGGAAATGGATGGCTTGGAATTTCTTCGGCATTTAGGCCAGGAACACCATAATGTTTCTATTATTCTGGTCAGCGCACTAGGCAGCCGCTTGCTGGGCTCTGCTGCAAGAATGGCGAAAATGTATGGCATAAAACTGCTTGGGGCGATTGAAAAACCAATTGCATTACAGCAAATCAAGAATATGTTCCATAAGTATGATCGCTCAGAAAATAAATGGCTGGAAGCGGCAAACACTTCAGATGGTTTTTTACTTAAAGATATTCTGCAAGGAATCCAGGCGGATGAATTTGAGCCATTCTTTCAACCTAAAGTAGATTTGGCTACAGACCAACTGGTAGGCGCTGAAGTATTGGCACGCTGGAATCATCCCAAGTTAGGCGTGGTCGGGCCTTATGGTTTTATTCCACAACTCGAACAAAGCAAAAATATTGAAGGTTTAACTTTTATGATGCTTGAAAAGGCATCAGTTGCACTGCGTGAGTTTCACGATAACGGTCATACCTTTAATCTATCAGTTAATATCTCCTTGGCTTCATTGAATGATACTGCCTTTGCCGAAAAAATCACTTCGATTGTGCGTAATGTCGGGCTTGATCCCCACCATATTATTCTAGAAATCACTGAAACCGCAGCTATGACTGATGCAGCACATGCATTGGAAAATCTGGCACGCTTATGCATGAAAGGATTCACTCTTTCTATCGACGATTATGGCACTGGTTATTCCTCGATGCAGCAGCTTACACGTATTGCTTTTAGTGAGCTGAAGATTGATCAGTCATTTGTTAAGGATCTGTCTGATAACGAGGCAATGCGTATTGTCGTTGAGTCTTGTATTGACATGGCACATAAGCTGAAGGTTAAGAGTGTTGCCGAGGGAGTGGAATCACAAAAAGACTGGGATATGCTTAAAAGTTTGGGGTGCGATACTGCGCAGGGTTATTTCATAGCAAAGCCAATGAATCTGGCCTCATTTTCGAGGTACCTGCCTGGCAATCTGAATTACTAGACGTATTATCTGTAAGAACTGACTGTCAACTATGCGGATATTTGAGACATACATTTAATTTTATTCCGTAGAGTTATTGACAGTACTCCAAGGCGGCTTGAAGCCCCAAACCACTTTTCAGATTTTTTATCTATCTGAATTTAGATCGCTGATGTTCCCACTCATATTCAAATTGCTGCCGGTTTCTTATGTAGGTATTGCCGCATTTAACCATGTCATCAACATTGGTGCATTCAACAGTTTTTTTGTAATAGTGATTCCAGGCCTCTTCTTTTAGCGCTGCTTCTTGCGCTTGTACTAGCTTTTGTTGCGCTTGTTGCTGGTTGATTAATTGCTGTGCCTGAATTGCCTGTATTCTTGCGGTTTCTTGTGCTGCTCGTTCTTGTTGTTGTCTTAGCATAAATTCCTGCACTGGGTTTGCAGGTGGCGTTTGGTTCGGTTGTAAATTTGAAGACTCGAAATTGTTATTTTGACGAGTTGTTTGATTTGATCGACTACCTTTGGATAAGTTGAATATTGCCATTAATACCATTGTAATTGCTAACCAAATGGCTATGTTCTTAGCTATGTTGGCAACTGGTGTGTGTGCTTCTCTGGCAAAAGGAGGGCGCCCATCAGCAAGCCATGCAGGTTGTGACTGCGTTGTGATTGTTGGTTCATAAGCATGATTAAATACTGCTTGCCTGATTGTTTCAGCTTCTGGCATTGCTTCTGCATGCCATCTGATAAGCGGAACATTGGCTGCATGCAGATTGTTATTTTTCTTTGTATCACGCTCTATAGATTTAACACCGTTATGGCTTTTGTCATCAAGCTCAATGGCTGCAATAATCGAGAAGTCTTTTTGGCAGATTAAATAATCAATGCTTTGCTGCGCAATGGGATTAAACCATCTGCTGTAATCTTTCCACTCGGTTCTTGAAGTATCTACTTTCAGAAAACTGGATAGCTGCACCTGTGCCAGCACAATAAAATCTGGTAAAGCTTCTACCAGTTGATGATAAAACATGGTTTCAGTGGGCGTTAACGGGTTTTTTGAGACGTAGGGTCTGAGTTGTTGCTCTAGGGGCGTATAGAGGCTTTTCTTTTGAGGTGTTGCGTAGAAAAAAGCCAGCGCTATAAATACTATTGCTATCAGCAATAGGAAAGTTGATATATTCATTTTTAATTTCTTATTAGTTTTTTAAAAAGAATATCACTTAACCTGAAACATTGCATTTGATGTAGTGCTAAACATGGACGGAGGAGGGCAAGGGCAATGTTTGCTGTAGCTGGGCTAATGTCTCCTAAGAGAAGGGTCACACGTTCGACTCGGGCCGAGGTGGCACGAGTGAAATCAATGCGCTGCGGGATTTGTTGGCATCAAGAAGTCATTTTTTGTCATGCAGCGACTGTGTAGGCTTTGACTTGGTGGTCTTTAAACGGCTATCTATATCACCTATACCGAGGGTGTATTTTCTTTATTAACTCTTATTTCTTCGAATGAAATAATGAAGCGTTTTGATATTAAAACGTGCCCAATAGTTCCTGTGTCTGGTTGGTAGTCTTTGACTAGTTCAATTGGGATGAAATCTCGACCATCATTGAGTAAGTCTTGTAACCTCTGCCCTCTGTGAGCATAAACAAAGCCCCTGTATTCTGAACCATCCTGCATTTTAACTTTACCAAATATACGTAAAACATCATGCATATGATAATTTGTTTTGCTGAATGTCATTTTGATACCTCCTTACTAAAAATTAGTAATGATTAGTTGCAACATACTAGTGAATAATACCCCTATTAAATATAAGTAAATTACTTAATATGACAGATATATTAACTTTATCAGCCATGAAAATGAGACCGTGACCTGCTGGCGATTCATAAAACATAGCATCTGGTGCCTAATAGTAAGTTAAGCTGCAATTTCGCTATCTTTTTGTTTATTAAGTTAATTACTTGTTAACTTCATGCCGAAGACTTTGCACATTAAAGGCTGGTGCGGAACCATCTTTGCATTGACCTGGGTAAATTGTCAGGTGAGGGTAGGGAAGCTCGATACCTTGTTTATCAAATGCGGTCTTGATACGTTTAAGAAACTCTCGTCTCACCCCCCATTGCTCCAAAGGCATGACTTTGAAACGGCAGCGAATGACGACTGATGAGTTATCCAGTTGTTCGATCCCGGCCATCTCGATATTGTCTAAAATTTTGAATTGAAAGTTGTCGTCTGCACGTAGGTCTTCACCAACGGATATCATGACTTGCATGACCTCGTCGACATTTTCGCGATAGGCCACACCTACGTCTATCACCGCTTGAGCAAAGCCCCGACTCATATTGGTAACAGTCGTAATTGTGCCATTGGGAACGAAATGCACATTGCCGCTGTAATCCCGCATTTTGATATATCTAAGTGTGACTTCTTCTACCAGACCCGCCTTGCCGCCAGCATCAACTACATCACCTTGTCTGATCTGGTTTTCCAGCAGCAGGAAAAACCCGTTGAAGTAATCCTTGATCAAACTTTGCGCGCCAAAACCTACGGCTACACCCACTACGCCAGCAGCCGCTAAAATAGGTGCGATGGAGATACCAAGTTCGTGCAGGACTTCAACAATAGCGATAATGGCGATAACGATGGTGGCGATGTAGCGAAAAACGCGACCCACAGTATCAATACGCTTTAATTCTTCAGCATCATCTAGCGCTCGGTCTCTTAAGTGAAGTTTTAACGTGATAATCAGTTTGGCGCTGAATTTCATTAAAATTCCTGCAACTAATAAAATTAGCAGGATGCGCAGCATTGTTTTAATGATCGCCCATAATGCTGAGGGGTCGTTCAAACCGAAGATGGCAATTATATTTTCCATGTTGACTCCTATTGCTTTATTTTGTAAAACTGACAGATTGGTAGCGGGCTAATGGTTAAACCATAGCTTGCTTTATGAGTGATGAATTAAGTGACTCAGCAGGAGGTCTCTGGTTTTCTGGTAAGCCTATCACTGCTATATTCATGTCACATATTGCCTAGACAATGCGCCTGCTGCAGATTGTTCAGGTTAGTCCGTTGTGCGAACCTTCATTCTGGTCTCTCACCAGACTCCAGTCTCACTTTAAGTTTGCAGCCAGTAGAAGCTCAATGCAGGAACTTCAAGCGTATTATCCTGCAGTTCGATATTGTCACCGCTATGCAGATCCCTAGCTGTGTGATGTTGAAAGAAACCTTTTTTACGGAGGGCTTCGATATTCAGCGGCTGTGGCCTGCTATCAAAATTGCCGATTACCAATACGCGCGAATTGGTGTTGATATTATCGAATCGCGAAAATACGAATAGATGCGGGTTTTCAACTTCCAGTAGTTCACGATTATTATGGTCGGCAAACGCACTAATTTCTTTGCGTACAGCGATCATCTTTTTCAGCCCGCTGAAAACCTTTTGCTCAATACTGCCATGTATATTTCGTAACTTGGCTTTATCCCAATTCATTTTAGGCCGGTGTACCCAGCGGCTATCTTTCTGTTTATATTCATCAAGCAGATACGAAATATCATTGAGCGCACCGATTGCATCGCCATAATATATAAGAGGGATGCCGCCAAAGGCGAGAATCATGCTGTGCAAGAGCAGAATAGTGCGGACAGCTTCTTGTATAGCGATCGGATCATTAGCTTCAATCGCTGATTCCAAGCCCGCCAGCGAAGCTAAAGAGCCTGCAATTCTGGCGTCGCCACTTCTTCTGTTGATGCCGAAAGCAACACCTCTGGCTGATGATGCCTTGTGGTTGCCAGTATAGTAATCCACCAGAAATTTTCGATGTAACCGAGGATCGTAGCCAGCGAGGCGGATATCGTTATCGTCGAAACCAAGGCCTATGTCATCATGGCAGCGCGCATAATTGAGCCAGGTTGCACGCTCCAATTTATCTGGAATACTCCTAATGCCAAGGTTTAGCAACGTGGCCTTCTTGGTTGCTACTGCATCCCATAACAACGCCATAAGGGTGGCGTTGTAGGCGATTTCGCATTCTTTGGCATTAATGGCATCTTCACCAAAGTATTTAATCACTTCTACAGGGGCCACAATTGCCTCTGCAATGAACAGTACGCCGGGTGCGGTGACTTGGCAGCAATCTTTCATCAGTTGTAAAATAAGATGTGCTTCACGTTCATTCTGGCAAGTGCTGCCTATTTTCTTCCAAAGAAAAGCCACAGCATCAAGCCGCACGATGTCTGCCCCGTGGTTGGCCCAGAATAAAATAATATCAACCATTTCGATAAATACGGCCGGGTTCTTGTAGTTGAGATCCCACTGGAAGCTATTGAACACAGTCATCACCCACTTACCCATGTCCGCATCCCAGGTGAAGTTACCGGGTGAAGTTTCTGGAAATATTTCAGGCATGGTTTCCTCAAACATATCCGGTATTTCGCGGTTGTCATACACATGGTAATAGTCCTGATAGGTTTTATCCCCGCTACGTGCCTTTATCGCCCATTCATGCTCATCAGACGTGTGATTAACCACCACATCAAGCGCCAGCAGCATGCCGTTTTTTTTCAGATTTTTGACTAAGGCATCCAAGTCATTCAGTGACCCAACTTCAGGGCTTATTTTTCTGAAATCACGTACAGCATAGCCACCATCACTTTTATCTTTTGGGCAATCCAGAATCGGCATGACATGCAGCATGTTGATACCTAGATCCTGTAAGTAGCCCAGGTGTTTTTGTAAACCGACTAAATCACCAGAAAACTCTTTGCAGTAAAGTGCATAACCTACCCATTTTTGACTGAGAAACCAGTTGTGATCTTTTTCACGTGCCAGATCCAGTTTGCGTAACGGTTGCGGTCTTGCCATGTAAGAGCGCGTGAGCGTTTTAACCAGTTGGTGCATCTGATGCTTAAAGTCCGGGCGCTGGCCATAGAGTTGATGAAACAAAGAATAAATAGCATAGAAATTAGCCCCCAGCCTTATGTAGAAGTGCTGTAGGTTTTTATCTTTTATATCGTGCTCAAGTTCAATCAGTATGTCATTGAGCATTGAGTGAGAAACTTGTTCATACATGGCTGAGATCCTGTTCTTTTAATATGGCTTTATCCATGCTGATATTCATGCCGTAATAATTGAGCCCTTCGATAATGCCTGCCGCGTAATACCCATCGGCAAAATATATATGTTGTTGATCACGCAATACTGCGAGTTCAGGACTATGGTTACCTACTACTATAGCGCGTGTATCACCGACCAGCATTTCCGTGTCATTGCCGGAGTCACCAGCGACTAAAAAGTTTTCGAGCGGTAAACCCCATTTGTAAGCCAGATAACGAATAGCATGACCCTTGGATGCCCTGATTGGCAATACATCAAGAAATTCCTCATGTGAATAAATTAACTGGGCGTGCAGTTTTAACTCATGCAGATATTCGTAAATTTCATTAAGCGGCGGCATACTTTCCGGTTTGGCAATATAGCTTAATTTAAACTCACGTTGGTTTTCAGGCGCCTGTAGTTTCAAACCTGGGAATTTTAATAAGGCTTCAGCCAGAGAATCTTTGCGCCATAGATAGCGTATATGGGCGGCCCAGCCTAAATCCGGTACCAGCTTTTTGCCGTAGTGGATTTCCGAACCAACCGATGTGATGAGAATATCTGGAATCTTCACTTTATTTTTTTTCAGGATAGCAATTGCACTTTCGATGCTGCGTCCGGTGGCAATGCCAAATGCCAGTTTCGAGCGATGCGATTGCAGCCAACCAGTGAGCTGTTTTAGAGCAGGTTTGTTACCAAGCAGGGTATTGTCAATGTCACTGATAAGTGCCTTTCTAACCAGCGGCATGTAAGATTTTTCAGCATTGAAAATAATGGCATGCTGACGACGCAAACGTTTTTTATCTCGGCGTAGTAATCTGCGCACTTCTTTCATGTATTTTTCTACATGCGCTGCCCAGCTGTAATGTCGCAAAACACCGGCAATACCGTTCTTGGAAAATTGGCGCCAGCGTTTTCTGTCTGCTAGCATATATAACAGCGCATTGCTGATTGCTTTACTTTCCAGCGTATTCACCACCAAACCGTTCCGACAATTCCCTACAATGTCGCGCGGCCCCCCATCATCCGGAGCAACAAAAGGTAGTCCACTGGCTGCCGCCTCAATCAGCGTCAGGCCAAAGGGTTCAGTAAATGCAGGGTTAACGAATACGCCACGGCGTCTGGCTGCTAGTCGATAAAATTCAGGTACCTGATCCTGAGAAACAAATTTTGGAATGGCGACTTTGCCCCATAGATCATAGCGATCAATATCGAATAGCAACTCAGTCATCACTTTTTGCTCGGAGTCTTCCAGCTGGCGGATGTCTTCACGCGTACCCGCTACAATCAGCAAGTTCGCAGCTTGTTGTAGTTCAGGGCTTTTTCCATAAGCTTCAATCAAGCCTTTGATGTTTTTACGCGCGTCTGGGCGGCTGATAGAAAAGATGAGTGGCTTTTCTGGTTCGGTCAGATATTTATCCACTAGTTGTTTTGTATCCGGCTCAAGAGTTTTACGCATGAGCGGTGAAAATCTGGAGGTGTTGGTGCCTGGGGGTATCACGCGGAATCGCACGTGATTAAAGTTATTGTAAAGTCCATATTGCTGATCAATTTCCTGCTGGGTGCTGGTAATAATGAGCGAGGAATTTTGGATAACTTCTTCTTCAGCGGTAATACGACGTTGAAAATTGAATTGCTTTTCCAGTGCGTGCGGTTTGCGTCCACTGGCTAGCATACGCTCTAGTTTCGGGCGGCCTAGCGAGTGGCCGGTGTGAACTTGAGGAATGCCAAGCAATAATGACAGTTGCTGGCCTACATAGCCTGCATCTGCATAATGGGTATGAATAAGATTAGGCAATTTACCTTGCTCGCGCAGGAAATGCAGGCATTTATCGACGACCTGATCTAAATGTGGCCACAGCAGTTCTTTGCGTATATAGCGTTTTGGACCGAATGGCAGGCGGATAATATTCGCACCATCACCCAAGTCTTCGCACGGCTTAGCGTAGTCATTGCTGACATTCGCATCGTCGATCAGCCGCGTTAACAAATCGACTTTTTCTACTTCATGGTGCTTTGCCAGTGCGCGCGCCAATTCAATCACGTAGGTGGTTTGTCCGCCTGTATCGGCATCACGTCCTAGCTCCATGTCATTACCGCGAATTAAGCCATGCAAACTGATCATTAAAATATAAATTGAATTTTCCGATTTATTAATTGGCTTGTTGAGTTGTGCAGTATTCATAGATTCCATGCCTGTTTGAATGGAATATAAAAATCATGCTGCTGTGGTGCACCACCTCTGATGCCACAGATGGCAGCGGCAAATTGATTGGCACGCTGCATTGCAACTGGCATAGCCCAGTCATGCAGCAGGCCGATGATGATAACTGCGGCAAAGGCATCACCGGCGCCCACTGTATCTACGATTATCTGCTTCTGTGTGGCAGGCCCGGCATTGTAAGTTTCATGTTGTTGATTGATTAACCATGCCCCATGCTCACCACAGGTCACCAGTAGATATTTCAATTCAAATTGATCTAGCAGTGCCTTGGCTTTCAGTAACGGTGTTGGTGCGTTTATTTTGAAATAGCTGGTGACAATTTCCAGCTCGTCTTCATTCATCTTAACAATATCTGAACGCATTAATGAGCGTCGAACGGTATGTTTGTTGTACCAGGGTTGTCTCAGGTTGATATCGAAGAAATGCGGACATTTGCTATCGCTGAGGAATTTATCAAGCGCCAAGCGTGATGGCATGCTTCTTTGCGCCAGTGTGCCAAAGTAAACCAGTTCTGGTTTAATTGACATGGTAATCATATGGGCTATACCGGCGTGAATATGGTCGTAAGCTTGATCTGGCAGGATTGTAAATCTGTGGTTGCCGTTTTCCATATGCACCTGTACTTGCCCGGTAGGGTGGTTTTGGTCGCATTGAATCCCGAGAGTATCCATGCCCAATCTATCCATTTCTCGCAGCAGTTCGTCACGCAATAAATCATTGCCGGTACGGCTGATCATTACAGGGTGTAAATCGAATGCCTGTAGATGACGCGCAACATTAAATGGTGCGCCGCCCAGTACACTTTGGTCTGGAAAAATATCGGCAAGTACTTCTCCAAATAAGACCACGTTTTTTTTAGCTAGCCGCTTGGGCTGTAGATTATGTAGTGGCAATGTTTCTCCTTATACACTAGGTGAAACATCATAGGCTGACTGGCACCAGCGTTTATGATGTGAAGTTTATTGTAGCTAAGCAGGGCGCGGCTTGATATCTGCCTTCTATTTAAACTTTATTTAGCTGAAATACATATTACGCAATAGTGAATGATGCCTAAGTTTTTCAGCGTGAATTAAGCTAAAGCTCCATTACTTGAGAAGACTTGCACAATTTAATTGTCAACCGTAATAAACATGATGCCATTAATATTATATTTGTACAAATATAATTTGCGCACATGTATTTACCTGACTATTTAAAATAGAGGCGAATAATATTTTATCGCTAGTTTAAAAACGGTGAGATGTCTGCTCATTCAGATAAAGTGACGCTATCAACGTGTTGCCAAGGCCACTTTAAGTCAGTAGTGCAAATTCAACATAAAGGTTGACCCATAATTGCAAATGAGTTCAATTGTTTCATCTTGGTGAGAATGAGTGAGAATTGACTAGCCAGAAATTTAAAACAACTTCTACAGTGAAATATTTTCATCTACATAATAATTCTTTACTTTTGCATTAAAGAATTTGTACTATACTGTTCTTAATGAAACTAAATTTACTGTATGTAAACATAATTATCATGTCTTAACGTTAGTTAAGTGCTTGTTAAGAACATATCTGGGGTGATAAATATGCCAAATGTGCTGATTATTTCTGATAGCTTGAATATTCCTGGCCTAATTAGTACAGGGTTTTTAGCGGCTGGTTGTACAACACAAAGTATGGATGTATTGAAATTTATTGATAATGGAAATGAAGTACTGAAGAATTCTTTATGTGCTTTGCTATTTATTGATAGTGATTTTATAAAACGTTCTGCTAGCGTGATTGATGAGATTGATCAAAAAATCAAGAATTGTGCTTCTCGAATGCCGATCTATCTCTTGTTTGAGGATGATTATGACCCTTGTTTTTCTGCCTGGCGTTTAAAAGCACGACGTTTATATGAATCGATTAACCAGAATCAAAGAGTACAAGAGGTGGTGAAAGAGATTACAAAATTAGAATCTAATATGAACTCCAGGTATTCATACTGTTCACCAATGGATTCAAGTTAATACTCAAAACTAATTCTCTGTCACATTAACAGCAAGGCAGGCTTATATAGAGCCTGCCTTAGTTTTTCTTATTACTCTTCAAAATGATCTTTATCAGGAGAGTCGTAGTGAATAATGGCGAGAAATTTTATGGGTGTTTCGATGAGCGCTTCTGGCCGATGCGGAATTTCACCTTGAAAGGTGAGTGAGTCGCCGCTGGTGAGCACAAAAGTATCTTTGCCTACTCTGTACTCCAGCTTTCCCTCAAGCATGTAAAGAAACTCAGTGCCCGGATGCTCAAAAGCAGGGAACTCTTCACATGAGTCTTCTAATGAAATCAAGAATGGCTCAATTGTTTTATGCGGGCCTTGATCATAGGCAAGCAGTTGGTAGGTGTGGCCAACGCGAGTGCCTCTTCTGACCACTTCCATGCCTTCGCCTTTTTTAACCAGCTGGGCTGCGCCGCGCGGTAAATTATAATTCTGGAAAAGTTTGGATAAAGTCACGCCTAGTGCATTGGCGAGTTGTTCAAGTGTTTCAAGGCTGGTAGAGGCGAGGTTGTTTTCAATTTTGCTTAGCATGCCGCGGCTGATGCCAGCTCTTTCGGCCACATCTGCAATCGTTAAGTTATGCTCTAATCGCAGCTGGCGAATAGTGGTTCCTAAATGTCGGCCTAGTGATCTGTTCTGATCATCTACTTTAATAGGTTCGATTTCTTTTTCTTTTGCTGCTGCCATGTCAATACCTGCAATAAAATATAGGGAAATATTACTAGAGAGCTGACTATCGGTAAAACGCTAATTGATTCATTTTGAAATAGCCCCTTAATTAACAGTAACTGTATTCATTTTTATAATGACGGCAATCATACGCCTATTAGCATCATGGGCGCTATGCAAACGTACTAGACACTTCGCACTCAATTAATTATCGCCAAATATATTGATTAAAGTTTTGTACAGAAACTATATCAACCCGGCAAACTCCGCAAGCAGAGCTTGATGCAAGTTAAGCAAAGTTAATTTGCTGGGAATAGTATTTACTATGTAAAAAGTTTAATATAAGTAACAATAGTTAATATATAATAAAATTATAGGTTAATTATATTAAAATATATACAATAATTTACTGATAAAAATTTATTGATAAATATATTTTTTTAAATCTCATTTAAATCATTAGGAGAGTATTTTGAGCGAGCGGATTGTAATGCGTACGGGTGAAGCTTTAGTAGCCGGAGGTCCTCCAGGAACGGCGGCTGAGCCAGAAGTAATTATTGGAGAGTTGGATGGGCCTGTTGGCACTGCAATTGCGACGCTGACCGGTGACCAGGTTGCCGGGCATACTCGCGTGTTTGCTTTGCTGAATACTGACATTCAAGTCAGGCCTGTGACTTTAATGGTAAGTAAAGTGACTGTTAAAGATACCAAATACACCAATATTTTAATGGGTACCGTGCAGGCTGCCATTGCAAACGGCGTGCTGGATGCAGTGCGAGCTGGTGATCTGCCTAAAGAAAAAGCGAATGATCTGGGCATTATCGTTTCAGTATGGCTTAACCCGATGGTGACTAAAGACGACAAGCTGGATCATAAAGTGTTGTTTGATATTCATCGCAAGGCAACTGCATTGGCCATCCATAAAGCGATGACCAATAAACCTGATATTGACTGGTTACTTGAAAATCAAGACAAAATTACCCATAAATACTATCAATTGGGTTTAGACGGAAAACTATAATTTCTGTTTATGGCGGCTTGCCCATGTTACACATGTTTCAAGCAGGTCGCCAATCAGTAGCTGTGCATCTTTAGCCAGTACCGGGTCATACCGGTACGGCAATTTCTCTTCCATATAAATGCGCTGGCTTAGCTCCAGTTGCACCGCATGTATGTTTTCTGCGGGCATTCCATAATGCCTGGTAATGTAGCCACCCTTAAATCTGCCATTAAAAACATGGCTGAATTTACTCGCATGCAGAGACTTTTGTATTGTTTCAGCAAATGCATCTTGCAGCGACGCATCACATGACTGCATATCGGCAGTTCCAAAATTAAAGTCCGGTAGTTGCCCAGTAAAAAAACGCGGCACATGAGAGGCGATTGAATGTGCATCCCACAATACGGCTATGCCATGAATCGCATGAATGCGTTTGATTTCGCTGCTTAATTTGTCATGGTAAGGCTGCCAATATTGCTTGATTCTGGCTTTTATCTCAGTTTCATCGGGCTGCATGCCTGCTTTATATATAGCCTGCTTGCTAAAAGTATCTATCGGGCACAAACCGGTGGTATCTTGCCCTGGGTACAGCGACGTATCGTTAGGTGACCGATTCAAATCAATCACATAGCGCATGTATTCTGCAGATATCACTGTGGCGTCATAATCTTTAGCCATCTCGTACAGCTGCGGTATATGCCAGTCTACATCTGGCATTTCCAGCGCAGCAGGCGTCATTGCAGAGGCAATCTCGTCAGGTATTGTTGTGCCCGCGTGTGGCATGGAGATGATTAACGGTGAGTTACCGCTTAAAAAATTATAGTTTCTGTTCATATATATCAGTATCCGAATCTGATTAGTCTATCTGTCCCAAGTAAAAATTACATTACCACTTTAGTAGTAATACTTAGTTTCTAAGCATGCTAAGTCTTTAATACATAAAATGATTTCGTAGTTACTTTATCACATGTTTCACAGCAATTAAAAAAGTTTCATTTATCTATTGACAGCCGTTAAATACGATGGCTTAATACGATCAAATGTTTCACAGTAGTTAAAAAAGTTAATTCGCAAGTTTGTCATAGAAGTTAAGCTTTAAAAAAAATTAAACATACGGTTACTGATGTTTGTAAAAGAAATCAGTAGCTAAAAAATAGGGTTCTTGGAGTTTATAAATGCCATTAAGACTACTTAAATTTGCAGTATCAAAAGATCACCCGGCACCACGGTTTTTCAAGTCTCATGAGGCTCCGAAAAAATCATATGACGTGGTGATTATCGGTGGTGGTGGACATGGTCTGGCAGCAGCGTATTACCTGGCTAAAGATCACGGCATCACCAATGTTGCAGTACTAGAAAAAGGCTATATCGGCGGCGGCAACACCGGCCGTAATACAACGATTGTGCGTTCTAATTATCTGACACCAGAAGGTGTTAATTTTTACGATGCCAGCGTGAAGATTTATGAAGGTTTGTCTGAAGAGCTGGATCTGAATTTATTTTATTCAACTCGCGGTCACTTCACACTTGCACATACTGAATCTGCCATGCGCACCATGCGCTGGCGTGCTGAAGTCAATAAGCATGTAGGGGTTGAAAGTCGTGTAGTGGGCCCTGATGAAATCGCTAAAGCTTGTCCGCAGCTGGATTTAAGCTGTAGTGGCCAGGCACCGATTTTAGGTGCTCTGTTCCATGCGCCAGGTTCTGTGGCACGTCATGATGGTGTTGCCTGGGGTTATGCCCGCGGCGCTGATCGTCTGGGTGCTGAAATTCACCAGAACACTGAAGTGCTGGCTATTGATGTTAAAAACGGCAAAGTCTGCGGTGTTAAAACCAATAAAGGTTATATCGAAACTAAACAAGTGTTGTGTGCAGTAGCTGGTTTCACACCGCGCATCACTGAAATGGTTGATCTCGAAACACCTATCGTTATTCATCCATTACAAGCTTGTGTGACTGAGCCTATGAAGCCTTGGCTGGATACGATTCTTGTATCAGGCAGCTTGCACGTTTATGTAAGCCAGTCTTCACGCGGTGAATTGGTGATGGGTTCGTCATTAGATCCTTACGAAGTGCACTCAACCAGATCTACCCTTGATTTTGTAGAGGGTCTCACATCGCACATGCTGGATATGTTCCCGTTCTTATCAAATGTAAAAGTAGTGCGTCAATGGGCTGGTATGGCAGATATGACGCCAGACTTTGCACCGATTATGGGTAAAACGCCGATTGAAGGCTTTTATATTGATGCCGGCTGGGGTACCTGGGGCTTTAAAGCGACACCGATTAGCGGTAAGACCATGGCGCAAACCATTGCTAACGATAGTGCGCCAGATTTAATTCACTCATTCCGCTTGTCACGTTTTGAAGATTACGAACTGACCGGGGAAAAAGGAGCGGCATCTGTTGGCCATTAACCGCCACTAACGCCAGCTTAATCATCAGAGGAATATGCAATGAAACTTCTCACTTGTCCAATGAACGGCACGCGACCACTGAGCGAATTTATCTTCGGCGGTGAGTATCGCGAAGGCCCAGATCAAAATACCTGTACCGATGCGGAATGGGCGGCTTTTGTACATAACCGCAGCGGCGCACCAGGCGATAAAAAAGAATGGTGGTATCACTCACCAAGCGGTACCTGGTTTATTGCAGAACGCAATACGCTGACAGATAAAGTGTCACGCACTTATTTGCTAGGTGCAAATAACAATAATTCAAACACTGCGCAGGAGGCAAGTAAATGACTTTACGTACATCTAAGCAGGTTGGTGAATGGATTAACCGTAATAAGAAAATCAGCTTCAAATTTGAAGGTGAACAATTTACCGCATTTGAAGGCGATAGCATCAGCAGTGCATTATGGGCAGCTGACCAAAAAGTATTAGGTCGTAGCTTTAAGTATCACCGTCCACGTGGTGTGCTGAGCTTGGCAAATCATGACGTGAACGTACTCATGACGGACGGTATTGATACCAACATTCGTGCTGACGTGGTTGAAGTGAAAGACGGCATGGTGCTGACAGCTGTGAATACTACCGGCGGCGTTAAGAAAGATAAAAGCAGTTACATTGATTCTATTTCGCCGTTACTGCCAGTCGGCTTTTACTACAAAGCTTTCCATACGCCACGCCGTTTTTTTCCATTCTGGGAAAAAGTAATACGTAATGCTGCTGGCTTGGGTATCGTCAATTTTGACTATCCACGCATCCTAAAACGTAAGCAGCATTCACATTGCGATGTGCTGGTGATTGGTGCAGGCCCAACAGGTTTAACAGCAGCTTATGAAGCAGCACAAGCAGGCTTGGAAGTCACACTGGTTGATGAGAATCGCCAGGTTGGCGGTAGCCTCACTTATGACCGTGGTGGTGAAACAGCGGCTAGTAAACAGCTTAATGACTTACTGATTAAAGTAGCTAATCAGTCAAATATCAAGATGCTCACCGGTACTTATGCAGCTGGCTATTATCCTGATCATCTGATCCCTGTGGTGTCTGAGGGTGGCATTAATAAAGTACGCGCTAAAACCGTCATTGTTGCCAGCGGTGCTTTTGAGCAGCCGCCAGTATTCAGATACAACGACTTGCCAGGTGTAATGCTGGGCTCAGCAGCGCAACGTTTAATTTATCGTTACGGTGTTAAGCCTTTCAATAACGGCATAGTGGTAACTGCTAATGATTACGGATATCGCGTAGCGCTGGATTTGCTGGAAGCCGGTACTAAAGTAGTGGCTGTGGTTGATCTACGCAAAGGTACAAATACCTGTGGCGCTGCAATTACACTTGCAAAACGCGGTATTAAAATTTACGCCGGGTATTGCGTATACGAAGCTTTGGCATCATCAGATAAATCCAGCGTGCGTGGTGCGGTGCTGTGTGAATACGACAATATTGCAAATGTTGCATTAACCAAAAATAAACTGACACTAGAGTGTGACGGTATCGCCATGAGTGCCGGTTGGGCACCTGCAGGCGCGCTCTTGTATCAGGCAGGCACAGGCATGCAGTTTGATAACAGTGTGCAGCAATTTGTACCAAGCCGTTTACCAGCTGGCATTTTTGCGGCAGGTAAAGTGAACGGTATTTTCGATCTTGAGCAACGCCTTCAAGATGGCAAACGTGCTGCAAATGAAGCATTGCGTTATTTAGGCCTCGAAGCGCCACAAATCACAGTTGCAAGACCAGTGGGTCAGCCTAGTGATTTATCTTGCCCAAGTCATCCATACCCGATGGTACCGCATGACAAAGGTAAAAACTTTGTAGATTTTGACGAAGATATCCAGATCAAAGACTTTGTAAATGCCGCTAAAGAAGGTTTCGATAATATCGAGCTCATGAAGCGCTTTACTACGGTGGGCATGGGTCCTAGCCAAGGCAAGCATTCCAATATGAATGCGATTCGTATATTGGCCAGAATCCGTGATTTACCGGTTGAAAAAATTGGTACTACAACATCCAGACCGTTCTTTCATCCAACTCCTATCGGCCATTTAGGCGGACGTGGTTTCCACGCACATCGGTTGACTTCATTGCACGATTGGCACCAAGCCAATGGCGCAGTATTTACCGATATCGGCGCATGGAAAAGAGCCGCTTATTACCCGACTAATGGTCAAACTAAAGAGCAGGCAATTCAAACAGAAGCGATGGCAGTGCGTACTGCTGCCGGCATCATTGACGGCAGCTCATTCGGCAAGATTGAGGTTCATGGTCCGGATGCGGCTGAGTTTCTGGAACGCTTCTTTACCGGTAGTTACAAGACGCAAAAAGTTGGCCGCTGCCGTTATGTCATGTTGCTGGATGACTCCGGTGTGATTGCCGATGATGGTATCGCCAGCCGCCTTGCTGATGATTTGTTCTACCTTTCAATCGGTACTTCAAACGCCGCAGCCGTATATCGTGAAATGCAGCGTTCGCAGCAAATGTGGCAGCTGGATATCGGCCTGGTTAATGTGACCGGTGCATTCGGTGCCATCAATATTGCTGGCCCAGTAGCGCGCACCATTTTATCTGCGCTGACGGATCTTGATCTGTCTTATGAATCATTCCCGATCAGCAGTGTGCGTGAAAGTCATGTGGCCGGGGTTGAAGCCAGATTGATTCGCGTGGCGTTCGTTTCTGACGTCGGTTATGAATTACATATCCCGATGGCGCATGTGCCGCATGTATGGAATGCGTTGCTGGAAGCAGGCAAACAGCATGGTTTACGTCCGTTCGGTAGTGATACACAGCGTTTGTTACGTCTGGAAATGGGGCACCCAATGCCTGGCGTTGATACCGATGGCCTGACGAATCCTTTTGAGATTGGTGCGGACTGGGCAATTGAAATGAATAAGCCTTATTTCATCGGTCAGCGTAGCTTGCAGATTTTAGCTAAACGTCCATTAAGAAAACAGCTGGTACCTTTTGTATTGGCTGAAAACTTTAAAGGCGAAATGCCGATGGATTGCAATCTGGTGGTGGATGGTCGTGCGATTTTAGGCCGCGTCACAAGTATTGCTTACAGCAAGTTCATTAACCGCTGCATAGGGTTTGCCTATGTGTCACCGGCCAAAACAGCTGTAGGTTCAACATTTGAAATACGTACGGATAGCGGCACGCTGGTTAAGGCTACCGTAGCTGCAGCGCCATTCATCCAGAATCAAAAAGGAGCTTGAGATGCAAGTATCTAATATGAAAACGATTTCTCAGACTTCACCGGTTGCACATGCACAACTGAAAAGCAACGCAAAATGGGCACTGGTCAACGGTATTAACACTGCAGTTGAGTTTGGTAGTGCTGAAGTAGAGCAAGCCAGAAAGAAAATACTCGGCGTGACAGATGTCAGCTGTTTATCACGCTACGGCGTGAAAGGTGCGCAAGCCGCGAAATGGCTGGCAGAGCGTCAGGTTACAACGCCAGCTAACCCTAACTCATGGAGCGTGAGTGATCAAAACACGCTGGTGTTGAGATTGGGTGGCAGCGAGTTTGTGCTTGAGGATCAATTTGCTGGTTCAATTTGTGCAAGGCTGGCAAGTGATACCAACAGAGTGCCGAATGTTTACAAAGTGCCGCGTGCCGATGCAGCTTTTATTTTGAGCGGAAGCGAAGTGCTCAATATGTTATCTGAATTATGTTCATTAGACCTGCGTGAAAAATCACTGGGTGCTGAAGAAGTGATCATGACGCAAATTGCAGGCATCTCGGCAATTGTGCTGCGCCAGGATTTAAATGGTGAACAGGTTTACAGGATTTGGTGTGACGGAACATATGGCCCATATCTGTGGGATGTGATGGTAGAGATTGCGGTTGAATTAGGTGGCGGGGCAGTTGGACTTGCTTGTTATCAGAGTTAGTCACGTTCACTAGTTATCTAAAAATGATACTTGGTGCTTATAAATCCAAGGCAGATAGATAGTAAATGCGACTTACACGGAATTCAGAAATATTTTTTATAAATGCGGATATTTTGGATTTTCAGGGAGAAGTAGATGAAAACGTTAGATGAAGCAAAGAAGTTTTTAAAAGACAACAATGTTAAATATGTATTAGCGCAGTTTGTTGATATTCACGGTGTTGCCAAAGTCAAGTCTGTCCCAGCTGAGCATCTTGGCAGCATTCTTAAGGGCGGCGCTGGTTTTGCAGGCGGTGCGATATGGGGTATGGGCATTGCGCCTAATGGCCCGGATTACATGGCGGTAGGTGATTTATCAACATTGACTTTGATGCCGTGGCAGCCAGGTTATGCCCGCATCATTTGTGATGGTCATGTAGAAGGCAAGCCTTACGGTCACGATTCACGTGTTGTGCTTAAAGCACAAACGGATCGCCTGGCTAAACAAGGCTGGACACTTTACACAGGTTTAGAACCAGAGTTCTCATTGCTGCAAAGGGATGCTGCAACAGGCGCGATTCGTCCATACGACGAAAGCGATACGCTGCAAAAACCTTGTTACGACTATAAATCGATGTCTAAGCAATCAGAGTTTCTGGAACGCTTGACCGATACTTTAATCGCGGCAGGTCTGGATATTTATCAAATCGACCATGAAGATGCCAATGGCCAGTTTGAAATCAACTATACCTATGCTGACTGTATGAAAAGTGCAGATGACTACCTGATGTTCAAGATGGCAGCGAGTCATATTGCGCATGAGCTGGGTATGATTTGTTCATTCATGCCGAAACCGTTCGGCAACCGACCAGGCAATGGTATGCACATGCATATGTCAATTGGAGATGGCAACAAAAGCTTATTCCATGATGACAGTGATAGCACCGGCCACGGTTTATCCAAACTGGCTTACCACTTCATGGGCGGTATTCTTGCGCATGCACCAGCCATTACGGCGCTGGCATGCCCAACAGTTAACTCATACAAACGCCTCGTTGTCAGCCAGTCATTGACCGGTTCAACTTGGGCGCCAGCTTATATTTCATACGGTAATAACAACCGCTCAACCATGGTGCGTATTCCGTACGGCCGCCTTGAGCTGCGTTTGCCGGATGGCAGCTGCAACCCTTACTTGGCAACCGCTGCAGTAATTGCGGCAGGCCTTGATGGTGTTAAACGTGAATTGCATCCAGGTGGTGGCCATGCCAACAACCTGTATGACTTATCACCGGCGCAAATGCGTGAGCAAGGTATCGGCATATTGCCGCAAAGCTTGGGCGACGCAATCGACCAGCTTGAAAGTAACAAAGTGATTCGTGATGCGCTGGGTGATTCTCTATCAGAAGAGTTCATCAAAATTAAACGTGCCGAGTCAATGGAGTATCAACGTCACGTTTCTGATTGGGAAATTAACAGGTACGTAGACTTTTTCTAGAATTTATTTAAAGAGCAGGGTTTAACTAACTTCATTGGTTTAACTTTATTTGTAAGGAGAAAAGTATGTGTGGAATTGTAGGATTATTGGTTAGAAATCCAAAAATGCGTGACTCGATTGGCGAGCTTATGCTGCCAATGTTAATTGGTATGACTGAGCGCGGACCAGACTCTGCAGGTTTAGCGATGTTTGGCGCACCGGTAGCGGCGAATGAAAGAAAGTTCAGCCTTTATTCAGGCGTTGCTGATTTCAACTGGACAAAGCTGGGTCATGACTTCGAAAAACACCTGAGCATTAAAGCCAAGGTTGAGCCAAAAGTTAACCACGCTGTTTTAACGACTACTTTAGAGCCAGAAACAGTAAAAATCTGGTTAAAAGAACATTACCCACAATTGCACCTGCTGTCAGTAGGCCAGTTGATGGATATCTATAAAGACGTAGGCACACCAGCACAAGTTGCTGAACGTTACGACTTTAAAAACTTTAAAGGTACACACCTGGTTGGTCATACACGTATGGCAACAGAGTCAGCGATTACGCCAGCGCACGCACACCCTTTCACAGCAGGTGAAGACTGGTGCCTAGTACATAACGGTTCACTTTCAAACGCTAACAGCCTGCGTCGTAAATTGCAGTATGAAGGCATCGAGTTTGAAACTGACAATGACACTGAAGCAGCTTGCCGTTTTCTGCAATGGCGCATGCGTGAAGGTGATGATCTGGAAACAGCTTTGAACCACGGTTTTGAAGAGCTTGATGGCTTTTATACCTTATTGATGGGTACAAGCAACCAGCTGGCTTTGGTACGTGATCCATTCGGTTGTAAACCAGCAATTATTGCTGAACATGATGACTACGTAGCGATTGCTTCAGAGTTCCGCTCATTGGCACATTTGCCAGATATTAAAAACGCAAAGGTTTTCGAACCTTCACCTAAGGAGATGTATGTATGGAAACTTTAAAATTTGACTTAGATGCTAAGCCATTGCGTGAAGTGAATCAATTCCTGCATGGTGATGCAAGCACACTCGATGGTAAATCAATCGTCATCGAAAACCCTAATGGTGCGCATAACATCGCTGTTGGTTTGAAATCAGACGTTCACGTCACGATTAAAGGCCACGCAGGCTATTACGCTGCCGGTATGAATCAGTTGGCTAAAGTGACGATTGAAGGCAGTGCCGGTAGCGGTGTCGCTGAAAATATGATGTCAGGTGTTGTGCATGTAAAAGGCTTTGCATCCAATGCAGCCGCTGCTACTGCAAATGGTGGTCTGCTGATCATTGACGGTGATGCAGGCCTGCGTACTGCGATTGCCCTCAAAGGCGCTGATGTTGTTGTTGGCGGTTCTGTAGGCAGCTTCTCAGCTTTTATGGCACAAGCCGGTAACTTTGTGATTTTAGGTGACGCAGGTGAAGGCCTGGGTGACTCAATCTACGAAGCTAAAATTTTTGTACGCGGTAAGGTTAAGAGTCTAGGCGCTGATTGTGAAGAAAAAACAACCAGTCCTGAAGATAGAAAAATCCTTGCAGACTTGTTGGCTAAATCTGGTCATAAAGATGTGAATCCAGATAGCTTTAAACAATATGGTTCTGCACGCACGCTGTACCACTTCCATGTCGATAACGCAGGAGCTTATTAAAATGAGTGACGATAAATCAAAAGAAACAGTACATAAAACTCCGCAAACGACACCGCGTTACTCGGCTACGTTTGATGAGTACACCAATTCAGAAATCAGACGTGCTGCGGCTACGGGTATTTACGATATCCGCGGTGCAGGCTCTAAACGCAAATTGCCACACTTTGATGACCTGTTATTTTTAGGGGCTTCAGTTAGCCGTTACCCGCTTGAAGGCTACCGTGAAAAATGCGGTACCGACGTGATATTGGGTACACGCCATGCTAAAAAACCAATCCACCTGAAAACACCGGTGACGATTGCAGGTATGAGCTTTGGCTCATTATCAGGCCCGGCTAAAGAATCATTGGGTCGCGGTGCAACAGCAGCCGGTACCAGCACCACTACCGGTGATGGCGGTATGACACCGGAAGAACGCGGTCATTCAACCACATTAGTGTATCAATACCTGCCATCACGTTACGGTATGAACCCTGATGATCTGCGCAAAGCCGATGCTATCGAGTTAGTGGTTGGTCAAGGTGCAAAACCAGGCGGCGGCGGTATGTTGCTGGGTCAAAAAATCACTAAACGTGTCGCAAAAATGCGTTGCTTGCCAGAAGGTATCGACCAACGTTCATCATGCCGCCATCCAGACTGGACTGGTCCTGATGACCTGGAAATTAAGATTGCGGAAATCCGTGAAATCACGGATTGGGAAAAACCGATTTACGTAAAAATTGGTGCGACTCGTCCTTACTTTGACGTAGCGCTTGCAGTTAAAGCCGGTGCCGACGTGGTGGTGCTTGATGGTATGCAGGGCGGTACTGCGGCTACACAAGAAGTATTTATCGAGCACGTAGGTTTGCCGATTCTGTCTGCGATTCGTCCAGCGGTTAAAGCGTTACAGGATTTAGGTGTTTACCGTAACGGTAAAAACAGCGTGCAGCTGATTGTTTCCGGTGGTATTCGTAACGGTGCTGACGTAGCTAAAGCGATTGCTTTAGGTGCAGATGCAGTTGCAATTGGTACGGCAGCATTAATCGCCCTTGGTGATAATGATCCGCACCTTGAAGAAGAGTACAAAAAACTGGGTACAACAGCCGGTGCTTATGATGACTGGCATGAAGGTAAAGATCCTGCCGGTATTACAACGCAAGATCCTGAGTTGATGAAACGTCTGGATCCTATCAAGGCAGGTCATCGCCTGGCGAACTACATTGCAGTAATGACGATGGAAGCACAAGTAGTTGCACGTGCTTGCGGTAAGTCACATCTGCACAATCTTGAACCTGAAGATTTGGTAGCGCTGACGATAGAAGCTTCAGCAATGGCACAAGTGCCGCTTGCTGGTACTAGCTGGATTCCAGGAGTTACAAAATTCTAAATTAGTTTAAGTATTTCCCCCCCAATATATTTGTTGGGTTTTATGAGGGTATGCGCAATGGATAGTTTATTTTGCTTGAATACGGGTTTCACTTCCAACGACCGGAATAACGTAAAAAAGACATTCATATTTAATGCGTATACCCTCTATTTTTATTTGCAGAAGGGTAAAACCTGCAACTGCCATAGCACTGTAATTAATAGTGCTGTAATTAACAGTGCATTAATTAATACCTTCAAGTTTCTAAAATTCTTATTTTCAAAACGCTTACTGTCAAAGCCCTTGTTGTTTAAAAAGGGCTCAGTCATTTCTACTCAGGCATCACGTCCTAGCCGTTATTTCTTACCCCTCCCATTCTGGTGACTACTCACATCTGTACACTGATTTTCCATTTTCTAAGGGATAGGAGCAGCGTAATGAGAAATAATATAAATAAAAGAATGAACGAGATGTACCTGCGCGATTGTTTTATGGCTTGGTTCGACGTCGCATTGTTATTCGGGGCTGTTGTTTTTGTGCTAATTGCCATCCTTGGCATAGTGCAGGAGCCCAATATTCGTCTTGTGCTTTATATCGCCAGCGCTATGTTGATACTCTTCAACACAGCTTCCGTTTTTGCCATGACCAGACACTTTAAAGAAGATAAAGAGTTCATCTACGGTCTGGATATCAAACACCTCGATATCAATCGAGCTGCCAAAAATCATCGCTAGGACAATATTATGAAAAAAAACTATACCCCGCCTAATCAGAGCATGTTTGGCCAGATGTTCGACACGATACTGGTGTTGGTTCTGGTGTATGCCAGTCTGATGATTCCTTTACTGTTCAAAGCTGAGGAGAAGGCCGAGGCAGCAGCTGAGGCAGCGACTCATGCGGTGCAATTTACCTGGGAGTCACTAGGGCAAAATGCAGTTCAGCAGGCACAATGGGTAAAACTAGGTTATGACCCGGAAAAAGCCGCCACTTTAATCAACAGTCGTTTTGACTACACGATAGACCCTTTAATGTTGCTGATAACCATCGCAGTTGTCGCTGGCTATTTCATCTTTATGTTGAAAGTGTCAGATAAGCAATACCGTGAAGTCATCGCAGAGAAATTTGATAATAAATAGAAATTGCTCACAAGCAAAGGAGATCAGCTATGGAGTTCTGGGATATTTTGGTATACGCCGCCTGGAGTGCGTCAGCGATTATGCTGGTATGGATGGTGGTAGATGCGTTTATGATCTCTTCACAGTATGACGAAGAGTATTTAATGAGTTCGCGTGAAGGTGGCGAGGATGATGTCGTTCACGGCACGCATCTCGAAGAGGGGAACGTATAATGGCAACCGAGAAAATAACGAGCGTTGGCAATAAGCCAATCGCCATGCTTAAGGTACTCAATCCCTTTCATATATGGGCATTGGGTGTCGGTATCGTGCTGGTTGGCGAATTCATGGGCTGGAACTTTACAGTAGGTAAGGGCGGCGCTTATGCTTCGCTGATTGCCTGCTGGGTCATTGGCTTGCTGTATACCTGTGTCGCGATGATTGACTCTGAAGTAACTTCCACGGTAGCTGCAGCAGGCGGGCAATACACGCAGGCCAAGCATATTGTGGGGCCGCTCATGGCCTTTAATGTCGGCTTGTATCTGGTCATGGCTTATACCATGCTGTGTGCGGCGGATGCGCTGGTTGTGGGCGATCTGATGAAATCCGGGGCAGAGGTCATGGGGTATGCCAATCTGGATACCAAGCCCTTTGTAGTGCTGACGGTTGCATTTTTGGCCTGGCTCAACTACCGGGGCGTATTTGCCACACTGACGCTTAATCTGGTCATTACTTTTCTGGCTTTCTTATCATTGATCGTACTGTTTTTTGCTGTTGATCCGCTCAATCAAGGTGTGGTGTTACAGCATGCTGGTTTACTCACTGACTTGCCCTATGGCTGGATTGGTGTGATTGCTTCGCTGCAATTTGGTATGTGGTACTACCTTGGTATTGAAGGTACGTGTCAGGCTGCTGAAGAAGTACGTTCTGCCGGTCGTTCTATTCCCTTAGGTACTATGGGCGGCATTATGACTTTGCTGGTAGCAGCAACGATTACCTGGTTTGTGGCTACCGGTTTAATGCCTTGGCAATATCTGGGTCAAGCTGTAACACCGATGTATGACGCTGCAACACTGCTCGGCAGTACGCAATTGCAATTAATGCTGTTTATTGCCACGGCTTTTGCGGCAACTGCTTCAGCAAATGGCTGTATCAATGACGCATCTCGCGCCTGGTTCTCTCTGGCACGTGACCGTTATATGCCAGTGTTTTTTGGTGCAATTCATCCAAAATACCGCACGCCTTATCGTTCAGTGTTGTTCCTGGTGCCAATCGCAGTATCGTTTGCGTTCACCGGTTTGCTGGATCAGGTGATTACTTTCTCTATTCTGTCTGGTTTATTAGGCTACACATTCATGACTTTCAATATGATCAAGTTCAGAAAAATGTGGCCATTAGGCACGATACATAGAGGTTACATTCATCCGTTCCACCCAATACCGGCGATCACATTGCTGACCTTGTGCTGTGCTACCTATTTTGCGACCTTCCTGGGTTACGGTGCTTCACTGTTATCTATCATGGCGTTCTATATCCTGGCTTCAGTCTGGTTTGTATTACGCAGGTACAAATTTGTGAAACGTGCAGACCAGTTCACAATGCCGTGGCCGCGTCCTAAAGGTTATTAGTAGTGAAGTTAGGTATAAATATTAGATTAATAATATTGAGCTTTTAAACAAAACTGGCAGCGGCCTCAAGCCGCTGCCATATGTGAGGTTCAAATGAATATTGCGGTCTTAGTTTTGCTCATGACGATGATTGTCATCATGACCCGTAAATACAATAAAGATGTGAGTAGTAAAAAGCAGGCGCGCAGTTGCGTGTTTGATGAATGTAATTCGCTGCTAGAAAAACCGTTAGCCAGTCTGGATAAGGCAAACCTGCCGGTTCTTTACGGGGATTATGGCGGTTTTAAAGTGCATCTGAGTGTGGTTGAAGATACCTTGGGCTGGAGAAAGATTCCACCGTTATGGCTGTTGATTAAAGTCATTGCTAACAATCCAAGTCATGGCACTCTGGATTTTATTGCAAGACCCGCCAATAACGAGTTTTACAGTCCTTCCTGGCAGTGGGATGGCAGTATGGCAATACCGGCAGCATGGCCGCAACATGCCATTTTGAAATACCTGAAACAGCCGGTTGATACTGGCTTGCTGGATAAATATGTGCCTGAATTATTTGCTGACACAAAAATGAAAGAGTTACTGGTCACGCCAGCCATGACCAGACTGACTTACCTGATAAAACAGGGCGAGCGCGGGGAATATCTGCTGATGCGCAATGCGGTATACGACAATGTGCCGGTAAGTAAAGACGTTGTAGAGAGCCTGATAAAGAAGGCTATCGCAATAAGAGTCAATATGGAAAGCGCTGTTATTTAATAAGGTGAACTATGAAAACTATTACAAGTAATACAACGCAAAACGACAGGCCGCTTGGCCCGATTTATGTATTGTTGATTGCCATCTTTTTACCCGGCATGGGACAAGTGGTCAACAACACGCCTAAAAAAGGATTTTTCATGGCATGTTTCATGATTATCCTTGGCTTGATCACCTTTAACTTGGCTGAACCCGAGCGTTCCTGGGTAGGTAAGCTGGCTGGTGGAGTTTTCATATATGCAATTTCTGTCATCGATGCTTATTACTGGGCTAAATACCGTCAGGAGATATTCAAGCGTGATGGCCAGCCATTAGTGAAGCGATAAGTTTTATATGAAATCAGTTTTAGTATTCAGATTTTCTCCCACAGAGCAGCCAGGTTATCTGGAAACATTTTTGAATGAACGTGGAATCCATTGGCAATTAATCAAATTAGATGAGGGCCAGACAGTACCTGCGTTTAATCAAGAGGTTGCTGCTGTAGCGCTCATGGGCGGCCCGATGAGCGTTAATGATGACCTGAGCTGGCGTGACCCGATAATCAATTTTATTCAGGCAGCCGTTGCTGCAGATGTGCCTGTGATTGGTCATTGCCTGGGCGGGCAATTTTTAGCAAAAGCTTTGGGTGCTGAAGTGTCTGACAATGCCTGCTGGGAAGTCGGCTGGGGTGAAGTTGCAGTTGAAGATACCGCTGCTGCAGAATGGTTTGGCGGGCTGGAAAAGTTTGATGTTTTCCATTGGCATTATCAAACCTTCGGAATCCCAGCAGGAGCCAAGCGTGTTATGAGCAGCAAATACTGCACAAATCAGGCTTATGTTTTCAATGGCCTGCACATCGGTTTTCAATGTCATATTGAAATGACAGAGGCAATGGTCAAAAAATGGTGTGAAGACAGCAAGGACGATCTGGATGCAATGTCGATGTCGGAATCCGTCATGACTAAACAGCAAATCTTGTCAGATGTCGGCAATCGCGTTGCCGGCTTAAATCATCTGGCTAAAAGTGTTTATCAGCGCTGGATAGCCAATGCCAGGCTAGATAGTTAACGCCTGAGTATTCAAGAGAATGACCATTCATAGCAGCAGTGTTAATTTAGATTTTGCAAAATTGAACAATTAATTAATGGATTAACAATATGAATTCCCCGGTAAATCTTTCAATTCTGGATGTGCAAAACCTGGCTGATACGCGCCAGATTGCAATTGACCGGGTTGGTATTAAAGCAATACGCCACCCGGTAACAGTGAAAGATAAAACCGGTGGTGTTCAGCACACAGTTGCCATGTTTAATATGTACGTGCATTTGCCGCAGCATTTAAAAGGCACACACATGTCGCGCTTTATCGAGATATTAAACGAGAATGAAATTGAAGTTTCTCCAGAAAATATTCAAATACTATTGAATGAAGTGGCTAGCCGTCTTGAAGCTGAATCCGGTCATATTGAAATGACATTTCCGTACTTTATTAATAAATCTGCACCTGTTTCAGGGGTGAAGAGCCTGCTGGATTACGAAGTCACTTTTATCTGTGAAATAAAACATGGGCAGCATGATATTCAAGTGAAAGTGCTTATCCCGGTGACCAGTCTGTGCCCGTGTTCAAAGAAAATATCAGCTTATGGCGCACATAATCAGCGCTCTCATGTGACGGTAACTGTCTCCATGCACGACTTTATATGGATAGAAGACATCATCGCCATGGTAGAGGCGCAGGCATCATCGGAACTGTATGGTCTGCTCAAACGGCCAGATGAAAAATATGTGACTGAGCGCGCTTACGATAATCCGAAATTTGTTGAGGATATGGTGCGAGATATAGCGGGTGCGTTTAACCGTGAGCCGCGCCTTAAAAGCTACATTGTTGAATGTGAGAACTTTGAATCTATTCATAACCATTCTGCCTATGCATGCATCTACAGTGAATAACTTATGAACAACATTGTGGATCTAAAGCCCAAAGACTATTCGCATGCATTGCCTGAGTTTAGTCTGCAACCAGCCTCCGCTGTCAACATCAGCCCTATTGCCGACATCGTCGAGGAAATGCGGCAAGGCCGCATGGTGGTGCTGCTTGATGATGAAGATCGAGAAAACGAGGGCGATCTTGTCATGGCGGCACAGTTTGTAACGCCAGCCGATATCAATTTTATGGCCAAACATGGGCGTGGCCTGATCTGTCTGACGATTACTGAAGTGCGCGCAAAACAGTTGAAACTAAAACCTATGGTGCAAAAGAACGGCACAAAAATGGGGACTAATTTCACAGTGTCGATTGAGGCAGCAGAAGGCGTGACTACCGGTATTTCTGCTGCTGATAGGGCGCATACGATACAGGCAGCTGTATGTGCCAATGCCAGGTCTGTGGATATTGTCAGCCCGGGTCATGTGTTCCCTTTAATTGCACAATACGGTGGGGTCATGGTTAGGGCAGGGCATACCGAAGCCGGTTGTGATATCGCAAAATTAGCCGGGCTTGAGCCAGCCTCAGTGATTTGCGAGATTTTAAAAGACAACGGTGAAATGGCGCGATTACCCGATTTGCTGGAGTTTGCCGCAAAGCATGATCTAAAAGTAGGAACAATCGCAGACCTTATTAATTATCGCAGCCAGACCGAATGTCTCATTGAACGTGTGGCTGAGCGCCTCATTGAAACTGCTTATGGCCATTTTAACTTAATCGCATTTCATGACGCTGCTATGAGTGAAACGCATCTGGCATTGGTAAAAGGCGATATTACGGCTGACAAAAGCATTTTGGTGCGAGTGCATGAACCTTTATCGGTGTTTGATTTACTTGATGCGAGTAGTAAAAGCCACAGCTGGAGTTTGCCGCATGCCATGCAGCTGATTAGTGAAGAAGGTACGGGCATCATTGTAATGTTGAGACGTGATGAAACAAGCGCAGATGTCATTGATGCAATCAAGTCAGCTGATAAGGCTGTGAGCAATAAACATACACTTAAGGATTATGGCATTGGTGCGCAGATACTGCGTGACTTGGGTGTAGTGAAAATGCGACTGATGGCAGAGCCACGCAAGATGCCAAGTATGACTGGATTTGGGCTCGAAGTAATTGAGTTTGTAGCGGTTGACGCGGATTCAATTTCTGGCAGTCTGCTTGCCAGTTTCTGCTGATCTCAGGTTTTATTTAAGCACCGGATATTAAATAAAAATTTCATATGGTTAAAATTAATTTAATTTAGTGAATTAATTAAATTATTATGTTAGTGTTTAACGTGGGTAAATATTATTAATTTTTGATTAACTTAAGGGGATGTAATGCGTACTTCTATCAAGCCAGTTTTAATGGCCAGTTTGTTAACAACTGTATTAAGCGTGCCTTTTGCACATGCGGCAGAAGATGCCGCCGCATCAGCCGCAGCCGCATCTCCAGCATCACCACATACCTTATCAACCAACATTGGCTTCTTTACTGACTACACATTCCGCGGCATTTCCTATACCAGAGAACGCGGCGCAGTGCAGGGCGGTATTGACTACTCGCATAGCAGCGGACTCTACCTGGGCGTATGGGGCACCAACGTTCACAATGCAGCCCTCTACGGCAACACAGTAGAAG
>Ga0208125_100050_pt1 | contig 128839 bp, 127 predicted proteins | sample LakWasM128_HOW14_2_FD_183938 | JGI IMG/M metagenome (GOLD analysis project Ga0208125, IMG submission 183938) | Freshwater sediment methanotrophic microbial communities from Lake Washington under simulated oxygen tension - Sediment Metagenome... | ecosystem: Environmental > Aquatic > Freshwater...
TTTATAGCCAAAAGACAGATTATTTATTTCGACGATGTTATCAGTCATGGCAGAAGCTAAATTTATAAGTTTTGTATTTTAAAGCAATTCTGGGCATTTAAGCCAACACATAAAGAAAAAGCCCGCCAAAGCGGGCTTTCAATGAACCAAAATGCTTTAAACCCCGAAACAAACAACATACGAAGCGGCAGGATCAATAGCAGCAGTACTCGCGGTTGCGCCTATTGCATAGGTAGAAGTCAAGGAGGCTAACATTGAGCCGGTGGATGCAACACCGTCGTCCATCGTTGTATCTAACTGAGTAACATATTTACCTAATATTCCTCGTGAACAAATTATATAAGAACCTCTGATAGCATTACCTGCTCCATCAAGCATCGCAGAACTAGCAGCAGTTGCTGTGCCAGCCATTATGCCAATTGGATTTCCATCTGCATTAGTTGGACGCCAATCTGCATTGGTTGCATCAGTAACCCCTGTTGCTAAATTTGCAAGCCGAACATGCTGCCAAAAGTTATAAGCTTCAGAAGTGGAGGCTGCACCAGCATCCAACCACGTACCACCCAATGCACCATCGCCGTTACCATTGCGTGCTGCACCTACAAGATGAGTAGTTGCTCGAAGGTCGTCGCCTGGCAACGCCTTATACCTATCTTGATAACCGTATATATAGATTGGTATTGTTCTAAAGTCTGCAGCAAAGTTTTTAACTTTCGCACTATTAATCAGCTCTTGACCTTTCAGCACCCCACCGAGCAATAGCCCGATAATCACCAGCACAATCGCCAGTTCAATTAACGTAAATCCAGATTGCTTTTTCATTATGTTATCCTTAGCTTTATAAGCATTATTTGATTAAATCTTAAAGACTTAAGCAAATTTTATTATTGATATGGATATTACAGCGCAAATTATATGCCAGCCGCAATGTTATCCATAATGTGCGATTATTGCCAAATATATGGCTAAATTAGCCCAGAAAATGCCACACTGCTGTCAAAAAATCATCATATCTGACTAATAAATGACACTTTTGGAAAGCTCACACATTCAATAATGCCTAATATTTCCTTAAAACTTAAAAACCTGTTGCAACAGCAATGGGAACTCGGATTCATGCTTCTATCCCTGCATGCCGTAGTGGTGTGGGGGTTTAATACCCCTTTCCAGAAAGCACTGATCATTTGCCATTACGGCTTCTTCCTGCTTTGGCAACCGGTATGGCGCACCAAGGAAAAAATCTCACTTCAGGCACTCGCACTTTTCCTGGCAGCGGGCATTGTAATGATTCTTTTCCTGAACTGGTGGCTGCTCGCATTCTGGCTCTCAATACTGTTCGCCTTGCTTGGTGGACGGATATTCACTACACAAGCCAAAAGCGCACGTATTGGCTATTTGCTGGCTGCCGGCTACTTAATCGCCGTGCTGTTGGTATGGATAGTACCTAAACTATTTATCGGCTCCCGTGAATACAACGCCTCGACTTTTGATGTTCCCAAATTCCTGGTTGAGTATTTGTTGGCCCTGCTGCCGTTAAGCATTTTGTTCACTCGCGTTGCAAAAGAAGAGCGTGGGCATCCTCCGGTGCTGGACTTTTTCTACACCCTGCTGCTTTTATTTCTGGCTGTCATCCTCGTGCTTGGTTCTTTCGCCATTCAAGCCTCCAGTAATACCAACTATGTTGAAGTGATTCTAAAAGTGGTATTCAGCTCAGCCGTTACTTTAGTGGCTATCAGCTGGCTGTGGGATCCAAGAGCTGGGTTTGCCGGCATCGGCCAGATACTGTCGCGTTATTTGCTCAGCATAGGATTGCCCTTTGAAGTGTGGGTTAAAAACATCGCAGAGCTCGCGGACAAGGAATCCAGTGCCAAAAGCTTTATCACTGCTGCCATTGGAGAAGTGACGGTATTACCTTGGGTAAGCGGCGTAGCCTGGCGTGCAGAAGAAAGCAATGGCGAATCTGGCATACAAACAAAACACTACGCTACGTTCAGTTTTCATGACTTCACCTTGTCCATTTATACCCGCTGGCCGCTTACTCCAGCCATCACCATACATCTGCGCTTACTTAGCCAGATACTGGGCGAGTTTTATGAAGCCAAGCGACGTGAAGAAACACTGAGCCAGAACATCTACATGCAAGCGGTCTATGAAACCGGATCGCGGCTGACCCATGACATCAAGAATCTGGTGCAATCCATGAGTGCACTCTGTTCAGCAGCAGAACAGACTTCTGACGATGACAATGAACGTCTGGTTGCATTGATACGTCGCCAGCTGCCTTTACTGAACCAGCGGATGGCACGCACCTTGGAAAAACTTGAAGCACCACGAGTGGAAAAAAACAGGCAGCGCAAACTGACCTCATGGTGGAAGCAAATCAAGCAACATCACGCCCAGAGCAATATTGCATTTATTGCTAAAGAAATACCAAGCCTGGATATTGATCCGGATTTCCTGGATAGCATCGTCGACAACCTGCTGCAAAATGCCATAGAAAAAAGAAAGAGCGATCGGGACATTCAGATCACCGCCATATTGAGCCCCAGTGATGAGTACCTGATTGAAGTGTATGACACGGGTAAAGCCATGCCACATACGACTGCAGCACAGCTATTTAAAAAACAGGTGAGCTCGGAAAATGGCTTGGGAATCGGCTTGTATCATGCCGGCAAGCAGGCACTGCAAGCTGGGTACCAACTATGCCTGGTTGAGAACAGGGATGGTGCCGTGCGATTCAGACTGAGCCGGGAACCAGCTCAAGCCTGAAACACTGAATATTTCAGCTATCGGGTCTCGTTAAAGAGTCCCGTAAGAGTGCAAGCCGGACAGAAACATATTCACACCTAGAAAGGCAAAGGTAGTCACCAGCAAACCAACCAATGCCCACCATGCCAGCATAGGGCCGCGCAAGCCTTTGACCAGGCGCAAGTGCAACCATGCTGCATAATTCAGCCAGACTATGAGCGCCCAGGTTTCTTTCGGGTCCCACGACCAATAGCCGCCCCATGCTTCAGCTGCCCACATGGCACCCAGAATAGTAGCGATGGTAAAAAAGGCAAAACCTACGGCGATAGACTTGTACATGACATCTTCCAGCACGGCTGGCGCAGGCAGGCGTGAGGCCAGGATGCCACGTTCGGATAACAGATAAGCACTGGCTACCATAGCGGCGAGCGAAAATGAACCGTAGCCGATAAAGTTAGCCGGAACATGGATTTTCATCCAATACGATTGCAATGCCGGTACCAGCGGTTGAATGCCATTTGCCTGCCTGTCGAAGGTATACCAAAGTATAAAACCCACCGCTGCATTCACCACTAACAGCACGAAACCACCCAACTGCTTGGTAGCGTAACGTTGCTCGTAATACAAATACATGAGAGAAGTAATCAGGCAGAACAGGATGAACACTTCGTACAGGTTACTGATCGGGATATGGCCTACATCTGGCGCGATCAGGTAAGACTCGTACCAACGTACCATCAGGCCGACAAAGCCCATCAATACAGCGCTCCAGGTCAGGCTGGAAGCTACTTTGCCGGAGAACGCAGAGCGCTTGAACAAAGCAAACCAGTAGGTCAGCATGGCCAGCACAAACAGCACATTCATCCACATAATGGCGGTTTGGCTGGAAACCAGATACTTGAGCAGAAACACTTGATTAGCACGGGCCTGATCCGCCTGATACAGATCAATGGAGAACACGCTGATTGCCGCTACGCCGATGACCAGCAGGCGCACCGGCTTCCAGTACCAACCCAGTACGCTGAACACAACTGCAGCGCCAAACAGGAAACCGATCTCATAGACATCCATGTAACTGGCATAACGGGTATAGGCAAACACAGCGCCTGCCATCAGCAGCACGGCATAGGCCCAGTCCTGCCAATTAAGCTGTTTTAGCAAAGGGATGGGTTCATCACTCATCAATGAAGCATTCATATGTTCGGTTGTCATGGTTTTATCCTAATTAATTCTGCAACGCTAAATTTGCAAAGGCAGAGTATTTAACTCTGCAGCAGTCGATTAAGTTGACCGCTCAACTTCTCAAACTCGATATCGAAATCCCGATTTTTACGATTGGCCGACATGGCAAATAGCACATTTTGAGATTTGACTAGCAACCAGATTCTGCGTTCGCGGATATAAATCATGGCGAAGATACCCAGTACTAGCAATACAGAGCCTGAATACACCAGGTTCTTGCCGGGTGAACGCGTTAGCTGCAGGCCACTGGCTTCACGATGCTCATATTGCGTCATCTGCAAGTAAAACGGCGCCCCGTAAAAGAACAAGTCGCTCATCGCACCCAGGCTTTCCTGCAAAAACACCTGTGTCGGCTCATCGGTTCCTGCCGGCTTCAATCCAGCACGTTCCCGGCTGATATTGTAGGCTTCAAATGCTGCGCTACCGATAATCTTGATGTAGGTCTGTGCTGCCTTTTCACGCTCTGGCTGCGGTACGGCAGACTCTATCAATTGCGCTATGCGGCTATAGCCGCCCTCACTATATGCCTTGAGCAACTGCACAATACTAGTTTCAAACTTGGTACGCATCTCGGCATTAGCACTACTCGCCGGCATGGCATTATTTGCCAGACGTTTTGCAATCACCGGATAAGTTGATTGATCGAACATGACAGCACGCAACTGCATGAAGCCATTAATCGAAAAGTCATCATCCGCCGGTATGCGCAGATACTTAAACTCTTCACGCTGCGTCTCGCGCATGCCGGATACAAAATAATGCCTGCCACCAAGCTGCAACGGTTGCATATAGCTCACATACTCACGCGCCTGGCCCTCGGCATCGCGCACCTTGAAGGTGACGTTAGCGCCTACGTTACGCGGCTTGCCTTTACCATCTGGCGAGAGATTGAGGATATTGAATTTGCGGAAGTCGTTGAACTCAATGGTCAATGCATCTGCGCCTTGCCCTAGCTTGGCCTTCTTGAAAATAACGCCATCCAGTGTGATGGGGGTGGTTTTATCAGTAAATAAACCCCATACGTTGAAATTGAGTTTAGAGCCGCCATCCTGGAAGTCGGATTGATAAATGGCAATGCCCTTGTAAATCAAAGGATGATTTACGCTGATGGTATGTTTAAGTGGTGCCTTGAGCTCAGGATCTATTATTTCCAGGTCACTCTCGAAAGACTTGGGTTGCCCGGTAGCGTAATGCTCAATACGAAAATCTTTCAACGCAATGCCAAACGGTAGCTCCTGTATCAAATAGCCATCGCGCATACGCATAAATGCCACATTGGAGTTGCTACCCTCCGGCAATGTCATATTGGCGCGGAATGACAGATTGGCAGTGGTCATGCGGCTGATTTTCGGTACTTCGTTTTCCGGGATATCCAGCGTCTCGACTTTTTTATAGCCCAGCAGTTCCTGCACCTTGAATGGCACATTGCCATCCAGCAAACCACCTATACAGATAATGACAATGGCCGCATGCGTAAAGATATAACCCAACCGTTGATAGCTGCCGGCCTTGGCCGCTATCAGCTGGCTGCCGTCATGATGGTGTACGGTTTTAAAACGGAAGCCGCGTGCAGTGAGGAATTGACCCAGGCGCTGGCTGGTGTGTTCGGTATCGTGAATAGACTGATACTCACTTTGATGACTGAAATTGCGCAGGGATTTTTCGGTTGCCCCTTCCCGGAAAGCCTGCAACTCGCGGAGCATCAAGGGTGCATTTCTGTAAATACACAGGCTGGTAGATGTCACCAGAAACAATAAAATGAGCAAGAACCACACGCTATGATAAACATCATACAGCCCCAGCCCTTCAAAAAAATCGAACCAGAACTGGCCGAACTGGATAATGTAATTGGCATAGGGCTCGTTCTGCTTGAGCACGGTACCGATGATGGAAGCAATGCCGAGCAAGGTCAGCACGCTAACCGCGAAACGCATGGAGCTCAGCAGCTCGTAAGCTCTTTTAGAATTTGATGGCAGGGTTTTCAATGATCAGGGCTTCAAGGCTTGGGTAGTTTATTCACAACGGGCGAGTCCGCTAAGACAACGTTGCACTAGGTAGAGTTGCTAAAAATTAGGGGTGGCCAAAGCCACCCCTAATCGCAATACTTTCTATCAACTTACTTTTAACGTAGCCCCTGGATGTAATCTGCAACAGCTGCAATATCGGCATCAGACATTTTTGCTGACACCATACGCATCATCTTGGCTGCGTCATTAGCGCGCTCACCTGAACGCCAGGCTTTCATCTGGGTTACGATGTAATCCGAATGTTGGCCTGCCAGGCGTGGAAACTGAACAGGGATGCCGGCACCGGCTGGGCCATGGCATGAGGCACAGGCTGGCACACCAGCACCAGGGATACCACCCTTGTAGATTTTTTCGCCAACCGAACCAGGGCCGTTGCTCTTTGCCACGGCAGTTTTAGGCGTTTGTCCGCCGAAGTAGGCACCAAGGTTTTCCATATCTTCTGGCGTCAATGCTGCAACCATACCCGTCATGATGGCGTTGTTACGTTCACCAGCCTTGAAGTTCTTAAGCTGCTTGGTAATGTATTCAGGATGTTGTCCAGCCAGTTTAGGGTACATGGATACTGCACTGTTACCATCAGCGCCATGACAGGCTGCACAAACAGCAGCAGCATTTGTTGCCTTGGCTGCATCCCCGGCAGCAAATGCAGAAGTAGTGCCTAACATTAATAAAAATAAGGCAGACAGGTTACGCAAATTCATTCTTAATTTTCCTTAAAGCAAAACTGATGGTAATAGATGGTTATAAATTTATCGAATCATTTTATCGAAAATTGGGTTATCGTGATAGCATTTTCGGCCTTCTTTTCGGCTGCACAAGGCTCAGGTTATGCCATTATTTCAAAATGCCGTATTTCACATATCTGCACATCACCTACGTGATCTGCCGACACCACTCGGCATAGAGGTCGCTTTTGCCGGCCGCTCCAACGCCGGAAAATCAAGCGCACTCAACACGCTGGCCAACCACAACCGCCTAGCCTATGTAAGTAAGCAGCCAGGGCGCACACAACTGATCAACTTTTTCAGCCTGGGTAACGAACGTTTCCTGGTGGATTTACCGGGCTATGGCTATGCCAAAGTGCCGGAAGCATTACGCAAACACTGGCAGATGACACTATCCACCTACCTGAGCCAGCGCCCGACTCTCAATGGCCTGGTGCTGGTCATGGATTGCCGCCACCCGCTGACCCCCCTGGATCGCCAGATGCTGGACTGGTTCTGCCCCAGCGGCCGGCCTGTGCATGTGCTGCTCACCAAATCAGACAAGCTTTCGCGCAGCGCTTCCGGTATCGTGCTGCAGCAAGTGAAGAAAGAACTATTGGAAACCTGGGGACATTACAGCAATGGCAATTGCACCATCCAGCTGTTTTCCAGCCTCAAGAAACAAGGCGTAGAAGAAGCTGAAAAAGTCATAGGTGCCTGGCTTTTTCCTGAATCAGCGATGGATGAAGAGCAAATCCCACACCCCGTGGCCTAGTTTTATCCCGCGATTTTCAAACTTGGTCAACGGCCGGTATGCCGGCTTCTCTGCGTAATCCTGCGCGGTATTTTTCAGCAACGGCTCTGCCTGCAAAATTTCCAGCACCCATTCTGCGTACTCTTGCCAGTCGGTCGCCACATGCAGGTAACCGCCGGGCTTCAATTTACTGCACAGCAATTTAACAAAACCCGCCTGTATCAGGCGACGCTTATGGTGACGCTTCTTGTGCCAGGGGTCGGGGAAGAAGATATGGACGCCATCCAGGCTACCGTCCTCCAGCATGTGATTAAGTACCTCAACCACGTCATGCTGGATCAACCGCAGGTTAGTCAGCCCTAACTCGCCGATCTGCTTAAGCAGGCTGCCGACACCAGGCGTATGGACTTCCACTCCCAGGAAATCGCGCTCTGGCATACCCTGCGCAATACGCGCCGTGGTTTCCCCCATGCCAAAGCCGATTTCCAATATCTTCAAGCTATTTTCACGGCCAAAAACCTGGTTCAGGTCGATTTTCTCAGGCGCGTAAGGCACACCGAATGTGGGGAGCAATGTATCCAGAGCCTTTTGCTGGGCTGGCGTCAAACGGCCCTGCCGCAGCACGAAACTGCGAATGGGGCGATGCTTTAGATCCTGCTGAAGGTCGTCTTCTGGCTTTTGATCTGGATGCTCGGGGAGTGGTTGGTCTTGCATGAATTTGTCGATCTAAAGTTGCTAAAACCACATTATAGCGTATGGCGCCTATCGCCTCGGCTGAAGCCCACCAGATCTTCTGTCACGCCTTTACCAAGCGCGATGACTTTAAACAGCTCGCCCATTTCTGCAGGTGATAACAGCTTTTGCGCTTGCGAAGCCAGTGGTGCATAGCGCTTGATATCGTGCGGCGATACCCGCGCAAGAATGTCAGTAATGCCGCAGTTAATCAGGAACTGGGCTTGCCCGCAGTAGCCCAGTAGCTGCATGCCCTGCTCCAGCCCCACCTCGGCCATGGCGGTAAAATCAACATGAGCGGTAATGTCCTGCAAACCGGGATATAAGAAAGGATCACCGTGCGCAAAGTGGCGGTAATGGCACATCAAGGTACCCTCGCTGCGTTGCGGGTGATAATACTCACGCTGCGAGAAGCCATAATCGATCATCAGTATCACCCCGCTTTCCAGCATGGCCGCAAGGCTTGCCAGCAGGGCCCCAGCGGCTGGGCATAGCTCGGTAGTGTAATCGGGCGCTAACTCCAGGCGGTTGGCAGCAGCATAAAGCTGGCCAGCGGTAAGCGCTTGCTCACCCCACACAAACCCTTGCGTATCTGCACCAACCCCAAGCTCACAAAGCCCAGCAGGCTGGCGTTTGACGATATGCACAGGCACTGCATCCAGCACCTCATTACCCAACACCAGGCCATTAAACTTGGTCGGTAGCGCATCCAGCCATAGCACACGCGCCAATAACCCTGCTGGCAAATGCTGCTCTAAAGTTTCGCGCTGTTGCTGACGCAACTGTGCGCTCACCTCCAGAATCAGGTACTGTTGTGGCAATTGCTCCAGGGACTGCAGTTCCAGCAGCAATTCCAGCGCCAAACGGCCAGAACCGGCGCCCAGCTCCAGTATGCTGCCTTGCGTCTGTTGTAATACCTGCGCGGCCTGCTTTGCCAGCGACTGCGCAAACAAGGGGGAGATTTCCGGCGCGGTCACAAAATCACCGTCTTTGCCGAACTTTTTGGCGCCAGCACTGTAATAACCTAGCCCCGGCGCATATAACGCCAGCTGCATGAATTCAGCAAAACTGATCCAGCCGGAGGAGCTGTGGATATTCTCTCTGATCAGGTCGGCAAGTTGCTGGCTGTGAGCAAGTGCATCGGGCGTTGGTTCGGGCAAGCCCGTTGTAGGTAACAATGTCATAGTTGTGATTATAATAGGCTGCATTGGATTTGACTAAATCGGCCATTGCTTTATTCAATGGTCACCAAGCGATAATGACTTAAAAAATGGAACCTCTGTGAATTCTAGCTTGCAAGATAAAGTTGTCCTGATTACAGGCGGAGCCAAACGTGTCGGTGCGGCGATATGCCGTCTGCTGCATGAAGAGGGTGCCAGCCTGATGATCCACTATCGCAGCTCCACCAGCGAGGCACGGGCATTACAGGCTGAACTCAACCTCAAGCGTGCCAACTCTGTCGCGATCATCCAGGGCGATCTGCTCAATCTGGCCGTATTGCCGAGCCTGGTACAGGAGACCGTCCATCATTTCGGCCGCCTGGATGTACTGATCAACAATGCCTCCAGCTATTATGCGACCGAACTGGGTGAAATCGATGACGACCAGTGGGAAGACCTGGTAGGCTCCAACCTCAAAGCCCCATTGTTTCTGTCGCAAGCGGCCGCACCGGAGTTGCGCAAGCAGCGCGGCTGTATCGTCAACATCACCGACATGCATGTAGAGCGCCCGAAAAAAGGCTACATCGTCTATAGCGTAGCCAAGGCTGGGCTGGTCACCCTCACCAAATCGCTGGCGCATGAGTTGTCGCCGGAGGTACGGGTCAATGCAGTCGCACCTGGGCCTGTGATGTGGCCAGAAGATAATCCGCAATTTGATGAGGTATATCGCCAGCGCGTTATCTCCCAAACCCTGCTCAAGCGCATCGGAGAACCCACGGATGTGGCCAAAGCCGTCAAGTTCCTGATTCAGGATGCGCCCTTTATCACCGGGCAAGTAATCGCCGTGGACGGCGGCCGCTCCCTCAACCTTTAGCTGCGCCTGCTTTCTATGCAGCAAACCATCACCATTCATGCATCGACACCCGCAAAACCTGTGCTGGGGCAAGCCTGTAATGGTTGCGGCGTATGTTGTGCTGCAGCCCCATGCCCGGTGAGCCTGGCACTGCTCAAGCAAACACAGCAAGGCTGCCTGGCCTTGCAATGGAACGCTGACCAGAACCGTTATTTCTGCGGTATGGTCATCGCCCCAGCCCAATATCTGCGCTGGCTACCCGCCAGCCTTAACCCAATCGCCTCACGTATTTTCAAGCGCTGGATAGCGGCCGACCAGGCCTGCGATTCAGATGCAGAGCTATTGGCTGAAGACGCAAGCGAAGAAAGCGACTGAGTTAAAACTCGGCGGTATAATAGCGCCATGAAACATTACCCAGATACCGTATCCGCCAACTTCCTCAAGTTGCGTAACAGCCTCATCAGCGCCACCGGCAAGGCCATCGGCGATTACAACATGATAGAAGACGGCGACACCGTGCTGGTGTGCATGAGCGGCGGCAAGGATTCGCACGCCATGCTGATGATATTGCTGGCATTGCAGGAGCGTGCGCCCATCGACTTCAAGCTGATCGCCATGAATCTGGACCAGAAACAGCCTGGCTTCCCCGCCGATGTGTTGCCTGCCTACCTGGAAAAACTCGGTGTGGAATACCGCATCGTCGAGGCCGACACCTACTCCATCGTCAAGGAAAAAATTCCCGAAGGCAAAACCACCTGCTCACTATGCAGCAGGCTGCGCCGCGGCGTGATCTACACCACCGCAAAAGAGCTGGGTGCCAACAAAATCGCGCTTGGCCATCACAGAGATGACATCGTGGAAACGCTGTTCCTCAACATGTTTTTCGGCGCCAAACTGAAATCCATGCCACCCAAGCTCGCCACCAATGACAAGCAGAACATCGTCATCCGCCCGCTGGCCTACTGTGCCGAAAAAGACATTGCCAGCTACGCCCGCGGCATGGAGTTTCCCATCATCCCTTGCGACCTGTGCGGCTCGCAGGAAAACCTGCAACGGCAGAAAGTGAAAGACATGCTGCAAGGCTGGGAGCGCGAACAACCGGGACGTATCAACAACATCTTCCGCGCCATTACCAATGTTGAGCCTTCGCATCTGGCAGATACCACGCTGTACGACTTTAAAGGTTTGACGCAAGCCAGGCCGGAAGATGAGGATCCGTTGTTTGGGGATATTGCGGAGAAGGAAACACCGGCGTTGAGTTTGGTCAGTAGTGATGCGGTGAAGATAGAGTTTAAGCGGAATATTGCGTAAATATTCTTGGCAATAGGTGGCCTGGGAGGCGCATGAATATTGCCTCACAGGTCATTGGCATTTGTTGTTGCGGCTGATTAGACTCGTTACAGGTCGGTGTCGCCCGACTAGCGACCCTATTTCTTTTGCTCAGCCAAAAGAAATAGGGGAAAGAAAAGGCAGCCCCGATTCCGCTTGTTTCCGAGGCTGCAAACTTAAGTCAGGCGGCACTCGAACTCGCCCTAGCGGCTTGCAAACTTCGCAAGCCACCGCGGAACTCAAACAAGCGATTGCCGACACCCCCTGACTTAAATTCACATCCTCGGCGCGTCATAAGGGGAAGGAACCCCAACCCCCATCGTCATTCCCGCATATGCGGGAATGACTACAGTGAAGTTTGGATTAGCAGCGTCGGGTTAGAACTGCGCTCTTGACCTACCAATCCCCTGCTACCGCGCCGAGCAGCGGAGGCCTCATGGGAGCCTTCGTCAATCACCTGTTTGAGCTCCGCAGCAAGCCACGTTTTGTGTGGCTTGCCAGGGTGAGTTTGATTGACGCCCATGAGGGTGAGCAGCGCAGGGGATTCCGAAGGAACGTGGGAGGGGTGTCTTTTTGTTTGGGTATTTTATTTTGGACAAGCAAAATAAAGTACCTCGCCTAAAGGCGAAAAGGGATTTTCAATGCTGCGCAATGCCTTCACTTATTACCCGACTTGCTTGGGAATTTTGAATACCAACCAGGCTGGTTTTGCATGACTTTTGCGAAATGATCAATTACTGCTTTCGTTGTAAGATGTGGTGCAGGTGTTAAAAACACTGCCTTCCAAACAGTATCTACTTCAGACCCTGCCGACTTACGGTCTTCAGTTTTCATATGCACTAATCTGTCTCTAGTTGCTTTCAGTTGTCTGTAAGCTGACCAGCAACGAGAACCCTTTGGGGATTGACACTTAAATACTTCAGGTAAAACAGAAGTTAACTTCTCATCAATGTTAACAAAGCGCTCTATGCTTGTTTTATTTGTAGCCTCAAGCAATACCTCACTTCGATGATGGCGTGCATATACAAAGCCTTCAGGAATTGACTCATTAACAAAAGCCTCTAATGCCGTAAATGCCAAAACTATCGCCTCAATCTTTCGCTCAAGATAGTCAAAAGCTTCAGTATCCGATAAAAACGAAACATCGCTATGAATCGACTTATCTATACCACTCGAATCTCTAATAAATCGTGCTGCAGCAAATGCTATTGCCGAAGAGTTGAGAAGTAGCGCTGTAGCATTAGGTAATGGAATTGTCAGCTGCTTCTTCTTGCTAAGTTGAATAACTGAGGAGACTGTTAAGCGTGCACCTTTGGGAACAGTTTGTCCTGTCCATGGATTAAGCCAGTCTTCGCTAAGACGAGCTGTAGCATTAAGTCGCCAATCGTCATCGGAGGGATCAGGCATTGGAGGAATTGGCGTCATCAATTCACTCTACTTCTTCGCATATTCCCCCACTACCTTCATAAACCTCTCCTTCCCATCCACCTGCCCCACATACTTATCCATCGTCCCAGTCATCGCCCCATCCAATAACTCCAACCGCTTTTGCGGCGTCGGATGCGTTTTGAACATCAGCGCCAAACTGTCATCCTGCGGATTCATCGCATCCAGCGTCTGCAATACCGAGGGCAGTCCATAGGGGTCGTACCCCGCCCGTGCTGCAATCACCACGCCCATACGGTCAGCCTCGAACTCGTCATCTTTATCCAGCCCGCGCGCAAGTACTTCGGAGCCCGCACTGATGGCTTTGTCTTTTAGATAAGCATTGTCACTGCTACTGACCGCCATGCTGGCAGCATCGGCGGCTAAACCCAGTTGCGCACTTTTCTGGATGGCATTGAGGTGATGTTTTCTGAGTACATGCGAGATCTCGTGCGCCATTACGCCAGCCAGCTCGGCTTCGTTGCGCATGCGCAGCACTAGGCCTTTGGTGATAAACACATAGCCGCCGGGGGTAGCAAAAGCGTTGACGCTGTCGCTATCCAGCACGCCGAAATGCCAAGGCAGGTCTTGCCGCTCGGTCTGCTGTGCCAGCCACCAGCCGAGGCGGTTGACGTAGGCTTGCAGTTTGTCATCCTTGACCAAGGGTGCCGCGCCCAGCAGGTTAGCGGCTACGCCATTGCCGATCTGGATTTCGGATGGCTCATCAACTGTTTGCAGGTCTTTAACCTTGCTTAAGGTGCTGGTCAGCTTGTCTACATTGAGATTGCTCAGATCCCAGGCATAGGCTGGCATGGTGGGCAGGCTAATGGCTAAAAGTACCAATAATGTACGGGTAGGTTTCATTATTTTTTCCCCCGGTTAAAAAATGAGCCTATGCCTGATTTCTCGGTGATACTTGTAGCGGCAATGTATTCCACCTGCTGGCCTTGCAGCTTGCCAGCACTGGCAAAGGTTTGCGCTTCACTTCTGCCTTTAGGGAAACTATCCAGCTTCTTGACGGCATCCGTATCTGGCCGCGCGTTCTTCAGGTCTTCAGGGCTGAGGCCGCGTACGCCGGTGGTCACTGTCACGCCGGTATTGCCGGAGCGGCCACTACGCGCAACATTGAGCAATGAGCCCCACCCGCTTTCGCCTTTGGCTGCGGGCGCATCGCCATATTTGATGCTGGTCATCTTGAGCCAGCCTTCACTACCTCCGGCAGGTTTCACTTGCACCCAGCCGCCGCGACGCTTGATGACGTCTACTGTGGTAGCGGCAGGCACATTAGTAATAGTCGCGGCATCGGCAAATGGCTCTTGCTTGAGATCAACGCTCAACAGCGTTTTCGCTGTTTCACCGGCCTGCCCTGCCAGCGGCATTAGGAGTAGCAGCATTAACATTGCTAGTTTTTTCATCATGTTCCCCGATTTAATAATCAGGCTATTAATAGCCTTGGTTCAAACAACCGGACAGACTGCGCCCGCCCTTTTACCTCGTAACTTCCGCAATCTATAAATTCGAATGGGCAGGCATCTCCGGCCTGCTCTTCACACATGCGTTTGGTATCTTCTGAAACCAGCACGCGCGCGATACCCTTGGTTTGGCCCTCTATGCGGCTTGCCAGATTCACGGTATCGCCAATGGCAGTGTAATCCTGCTTGGTTTCGGAGCCAATAAAACCCACCACCGCCGGGCCGCTATGCACACCTATGCCGATTTCCAGGTCACGACCCAGCTCACCTGCCTGGCTGCGGAACTGCTCCAGTTGCGCACTCATCTGCAAGGCAGCAGTGACAGCCTTGAGCGCATGGTCAGGCTGGTTCACCGGCGCACCCCAGAAGGCCATGATGGCATCGCCGATATATTTATCCAGCGTGCCGCCCTGCGCAAAAATGACAGCGGCCTGCTGGGTAAAGTAGGCATTGAGTAGCTCCACAACCTGCTCAGGTGTACTTCGCTCAGACAGCGAAGTAAAGCCGCGGATATCGGAAAACAGCACACTGATTTCACGGCTTTTGCCAGAAAGAGACTGCGTGGTTTCGCCTCTATCCACCAGCGCCTGTACCACACGTGGGTCGAGAAAGCGACCGAATGTAGCCATCGCCAGCATGCGCTTTTTGCGCTCGCTCCAATATTCCAGCAGGCTGGCCGCCAAGAAATATAGCCAGGCAAACAGCAATGGCGTCAGTATCCAGATGATCAATTTGAGGCTAAGCGCGTAATAAGCACCTAGCAAGATCACGATGGTCAGCAACGCCAGCACTGCGCCTATCCGCATCAGGTAGCAATAGGTGACGAAAGCGCGCGCCAGCCCCGCCAGTAGCAAAGCGCCCAGAGCGACAGCCACAAAAGGCGAAGTCAGTTGCAGCGGGTTTGCATTCTTCAGGTTGTCGATGGCCGTCGCCAGGATTTCCACACCCGGATAAAGCCCGTCTATGGGCGTGGCGCGGATATCATTGAGGCCATTGGCTGTGGCACCGACAATCACGATCTTGTCGGTAAATTCACCAGCCTGACGCTGTGGCTGCTTGCGTTGGAAATCCTGATAGACATCCGCATAAGAAACCCGCGGGTAAGAAAGCGCATGGCCGTGCCAGTTAAGGTGTATTTTTTGCGTAGCGCCTGCCGAATTAAAGACCAGGCCCTCCGCCACTTTGGCCGGCAATGAAGGGATATGCCAGCCTTCGACATCGGTATATCGGGGATAACTGCGCACCACGCCGTCCTCATCCGGCACGGCATTATGCGTGCCTACCCGCCGGGTTTCCAGCATAGCCGCCAGCGGCAGCACCATGGCAACCCTGGCATCCGGGTTTGCTTGCGGACTGGCGGTGATACCAAGCTGCGCACCGAACTGGCTCAGGGGAATACCTTCCATGTCGCCGGAGCCACTCAACTTCATCATGGGGAAATACAGGCCATCGTGGCTGGCAATGACATCGGCGAAGTATTTATCATCCTCAGGTCTGGCCATATCCGCGTCGCTGAACAGAATATCAAAAATGATGGCGCGCGGTTTCTGGGCGCTGATGCCTTCCACCAGTTCAGCATGCAACGAACGCGGCCACGGCCAGCGGCCAACGCTATCTGCCATTAGCGCCAGACTGCGCTCATCGATGTCGACAATGACAATATCTGTATCCGGCTTGCTATTGAGTGCGTGGGTAAGCAGCATGCGGTCGGAGAGGCGATGCTCCAAAGGTGCCAGCGCCTTCAACCACAACACCTCTGCCAGCAGGCAGATGAATAAAATAACGGCTAGAAGAACATAGCGCTGGGCGTTAGATAATTTCATGACTGCCATCATAACCGCAGTGATAAAAGACTTCTAGCCACAACTTTTAGGCAACTTTCCTTGTCTACCTAGGCGTTTACTCTTATTATCTGCCAAACTCGCAACATTATATGCAAAGCTCCCATGTCCAAACTGCTAATCGTTGAATCGCCCTCCAAGGCAAAAACTCTTAAGAAATACCTGGGTAAGGATTTCGAAGTACTGGCCTCTTATGGCCATGTGCGTGACCTGATCCCCAAGACCGGCGCGGTCGATACCGAGCATGACTTCGCGATGAAATATGAGGTCATCGAGCGCAATTCCAAGCATGTCGATGCCATTGCCAAAGCAGTCAAAGTCGCCGATGCCATCTATCTGGCAACCGACCCGGACCGCGAAGGGGAAGCGATTTCCTGGCATATTGCGGAAATCCTCAAATCCAAGAAGCTGACCAAGGACAAGATCCTCAAGCGCGTGGTATTCCACGAGATCACCAAAAGTGCTGTGCAGCATGCCATTGATAATCCGCGCGATATCGCCATGCCTTTGGTCAATGCCCAGCAGGCCCGGCGTGCGCTGGACTATTTGGTTGGCTTCAACCTGTCACCGCTGTTATGGAAAAAAATCCGCCGCGGCTTGTCTGCAGGCCGTGTACAAAGCCCGGCGCTGCGATTGATCGTTGAGCGCGAACTGGAAATCGAAGCCTTCAAGAGCCAGGAGTACTGGACTATCCATCTGGAATCGCGCAAGCATCAACATGCGTTCGATGCCAAGCTGTTCCAGCTGGATGGCAAAAAAGTCGAACAATTCACCGTCACCACGCAGGATCAGCAGGCCGAAATCGTCGGCAAGTTATTGCTGGCCAGCGCAGGAAAAACCACGGTTTCGCGTGTAGAAAAGAAACAAAAGAACCGCAGCCCGGCAGCACCTTTCACGACTTCCACCTTGCAACAAGAAGCTGTACGTAAGCTGGGATTTACCACCAGCCGCGCCATGCGCATCGCCCAGCAACTGTATGAAGGCGTGGATATCGGCAGTGGCACTGTTGGTTTGATTACTTATATGCGTACCGATTCCTTCAGCTTGGCGACCGAAGCAGTGATGCAGATCCGCGGCTATATCAAGGGCAATTTCAGCGCAGAATACCTGCCTAAAGCGCCCATTATGTACAAGACCAAGGCCAAGAATGCACAAGAGGCGCATGAAGCGATACGCCCAACCGACATCAGCCGCACGCCTGCCAGCCTGCAAGCCTACCTGACGCCAGAGCAGTTCCGGCTCTATGAAATGATCTGGAAGCGTTCACTGGCTTGCCAGATGGCACCAGCACGTTTTGATGCAGTCAGCGTAGACCTTGCCATTGGTACCGATGCCAACCTGTTCCGCGCCACCGGCCAGACCATGATATTCCCCGGTTTTATCGCGGTATACATGGAAAGCGTGGACGACGCTGAAGAAGAAGGCGAAAGCAAGTTGCCCGTGCTGGAAACCGGCGAAGTGCTCGATGTGCAGAAAATATTCGGCGATCAGCACTTTACCGAACCACCTCCGCGCTACTCTGAAGCCAGCCTGGTCAAAGTATTGGAAGAATACGGCATAGGCCGCCCTTCGACATATGCCAGCATTATCTCTACCTTACAGGATCGTGAATATGTGTTGCTGGACAAGAAGCGCTTCACGCCAACCGATGTAGGCCGTGTGGTGAACAAGTTTCTTACCGAGCATTTCACCCGCTATGTGGATTACGATTTCACCGCTAACCTGGAAAACGAGCTGGATCAAATCGCCGATGGTGAACGTGAATGGATACCGGTGCTGGATGGATTCTGGCAAGGTTTTAATCAACAGCTGGAAAGCAAGAAAGATGTGGATCGTCCAGGTACCGAGCTGATAGACGAACTCTGCCCAAAATGCGGCAAGCCCTTATCCAAGCAGTTAAGCCGTTATGGCAGCTTTATTGGCTGCACCGGCTATAACAGCGAACCGAAGTGTGATTACAAGCGCAGCATGAATGGCGAAGCAGCGGCTGGCAGCGAGCCGGTGACCATCGGTGTGGACACGACAACCGGCAAGGATATCCTGCTGTTGGTAGGCCCTTATGGCCCTTACCTGCAATTGGGCCTGCCCGAAGAAGATGCCAAGAAAAAACCCAAACGCGTCAGCATCCCTAAGGATATCGCACTGGCTGACGTGAATCTGGAAATTGCCAATAAGCTGATTGCCCTGCCACGTGATTTGGGACAGCACCCGGAAACGAACAAGAAGATTGTTGCCAACATCGGGCGCTTTGGCCCTTATGTGAACCATGACGGAAAATTCAAATCCATTCCTCGTACTGATAATGTATTCGATATTGACCTGAACCGTGCTGTCGAGTTACTGGCACAAGCCAATACCGGTCCAGCACCGATCCGGGAGCTAGGTTCGCACCCGACCGAAGATGGCAAGATAGAGATTTATGCAGGTCGCTATGGCCCTTATGTGCAGCATGGCAAAATTCGTGCAACGTTGCCCAAGAGCCAGGAACCTGAATCGGTCACCATGGAGGAGGCTCTGGAACTGCTGGCAGCAAAAGCGGCCAAGGATGTACCAGCCAAAAAAACGACGGCTAAAAAAGCACCCGCCAAGAAAACAGCTGTCAAGAAAGCGGCTGCGACAAAAGCCCCGAGCAAAGTTGCAGCCGTGAAAAAACCAAGCGTGAAGAAAGCTGTTACCAAAAAACCAGCGGTAGCTAAAAAGATAGCCATCGCCAGTTAGTTACAAATCACAGTCAATAAAAAAGCGGCCAAGGCCGCTTTTTTATTGACTGGTTTATCAGTTATCCCAGATGACGCGGGCCGTTAGAACTTTCTACCCACTTGCGGATACGCTGCGCATCTCCGATACGGGAAAGCTTACCTGCAGAATCCAGCAATACGATAATCAGTGATTGACCGGCAATCTCAGCTTGCATTACCAAGCAGCGGCCAGCCTCACTGATATAACCGGTTTTTGATAGGCCGATAACCCAGTCGCTATTACTGTTGCGCACAAGGCTATTGGTATTGACAAAATTCACCGGATTACGATATCCATGAACCGGAAACTCTTGCGATGCGGTTGTTGTAACCTGACGAATTTGCGGATACTGATAAGCGGCCCGCACCATTTTCGCCAGATCTTCTGCAGTGGATACATTGGCGCTATTGAGACCGGAAGAATCGACAAAATGCGTATTTAACATTCCCAATGAACGCGCTTTGGCATTCATGGCCGCCACAAACGCAGAAATACCTCCCGGGTAATTACGGCCAAGAGCAGAGGCCGCACGGTTTTCGGAAGACATCAGGGCCAGGTGCAACATCTCGCCACGAGTCAGCTCGGTGCCTAGACGCAGACGCGAACTGGTGCCCTTAAGCAGATCAACATCAGCATCCGTAATCGTCAGGTATTCCTCAAGTGGCAAATAGGCATCCAGCGTTACCATGGCTGTCATCAGCTTGGTCACTGAGGCGATAGGCGTAGCGATATCGGTGCTTTTTGCGTATAGCACTTCACCAGTATCCTGGTTAATGATCAGCGCCTTGGATGAAGCAAGATTGGGCAAACCAAAACTATCGTAGCTTTCTGCTACGCCGGCACCACGATCAAAGCTGGCATTTTGCAGGGCATATTGCCCGCCTAGTCGTCGGTCTGACCGCAGACTCACTTTGACTCTTTTGCTGGAAGCCCGAGGCTTGTTTAATTTACTACTGGCCAGTTTGCTTTTGTTTAGCTTGTATTTGCTATTCTCAGCGACGCGAGAAGATTTTTTGTGCGCACTCTCAGCAGAGGCCGCAGGTATGGTGAGGGCAAGGACAACTGTCAGCAATATCAGTTTTCGTATCATTTTGGGCCTTCTTTCAACATGGCATGCGTAACAATCAGAACTAATATTATATAAATTATTCTAATTTGTCATCAACATACAGAATATTCTTTATATTTACTCTTAAGCTTAATATTGCTTTAGATTATTTATGCAAGCTGCCAGTTTGTGAGAAAATTGATTGTACCTATTAATAACGGCGCTAACTCATGAAAATTCAAGATAATTTACTTTATACCCCCGAACATTTATGGGTACAAACATCAGATGACGGCACTTGGCTAGCTGGCATTACGGACTATGCCCAGGATCTGCTGGGTGACATTGTGTATGTCGAGCCGCCGGCGATTGGCACCGAGATTAAATCAGGGGAACCGTGTGGCTTGGTAGAGTCTGTCAAGACTGGCTCTGACCTGCATGCCCCGCTGAATGGTTCAGTCGTCGCCATCAATGAGTCTTTGCAGAATGTTCCTGAGCAGATTAATGAAAACCCTTATCAAGCATGGATATTCAAGTTCAACCCGAATAACACTGCTGATGCCGCCAATCTGCTGGATGCTGCTGCGTATAAAACACTACTGAGTGCAAGCTGAGTAGCGACTTTCAATTTAATTAACTCAAGTTAGCCGTCAGGCGCTGGCGCAGTAACTCCAGCACTTCTTGCTCCAGCTTGCTGGTCAGCAATTTCTCCGCCTTGACAGACTCCTCCAACACCGCAACCTTCACGGCTTTTAAAATCAACGGCTGTATTTCCGCCAGAAAACGATCTGCCACTTCCGCCGTCACAGCTTGATTCGCGGCCACCGTCTCATTGACTATCTGATTCAGTGTGGGAAAGTCTTGCAAGTTGACCGAGGCCAAGGCGGCTTCACCGTCATACACCTCAGTCAGCACCGGGATACTTTCATCTTCATCAGCGACTTCTGCGGCACGCTCATTACGCGCTATCAGGGTATTGATACGATTGAGCACCTGCGCAAGATCACTTTTATCCATGGGTGTTTGGTCAGTCACAAGGCATTTCCCATCACATCAAAAGATTTAATTTCATAGCCGCGATCCCGATAAAACCGGTAGCGGATACGCGCTGCGGCTTTGTCCTCTTCGTCCACCCCCACGATTTCAATCAAGCGGCGGAATCGGCTGAAAAATGGCGGATGCTGGCTCTGCAGGTTAATCAGTACATCATCATGAATCAGCTGCTCCCCCTGCCAATCGATAATGACAGGGGTTTCAGCCGCAAGATCACTCTCCGGCCGACAACTTGGCAAAAAACCTACAGGTGGTTGCGACCATAGATAATGTTCCAGTCTCGCAGCTGACTGTGCATCTGCACTAAACAGCATCAGCCGCCGGCCTTTTTTTACAGCACTATCGGCAAGGTCAGCGGCTTTTTCCAGCTTATTCTCTACATTAAAGAAAAACTCGACTCTGGTCATAGCACCCTATCCAGGCTGAATTTTTTTCGCAACATCTACTTAGCAGACCGGTGTATCAGGAACTGCGTCAACAAAGGCACGGGGCGGCCAGTGGAGCCTTTTTCCTTGCCAGATTTCCAGGCTGTGCCAGCCACATCCAGATGCGCCCAGTCATATTTTTTGGTGTAGCGCGACAAGAAGCAAGCAGCAGTAATACTGCCACCCGCACGACCGCCGATATTGGCCATGTCAGCAAAGTTGCTATCCAGCTGCGGCTGGTAATCTTCCCACAACGGCATGTGCCATGCGCGGTCTGCGGCGTCGTCACCTGCTTGCAGCAATTCCCTGGCCAGGCTGTCCTTGTTGCTGAACAGGCCGCTGGCATGGTGACCCAGCGCTATCACGCAGGCCCCTGTCAGGGTTGCAATATCCACCACCGCATCCGGCTCAAACCGTTCGGCATAAGTCAGTGCATCACACAGGATCAGGCGACCTTCGGCATCGGTATTCAACACCTCGATAGTCTGTCCGGACATGCTGGTCAACACATCGCCAGGACGAATGGCATTCGCGTCCGGCATATTTTCACAGGTCGGGATAATGCCGACCACATTAAGCGGCAAGCCCATCTCGGCAATGGCCTTGAAAGTGCCCAGCACGCTGGCAGCGCCGCACATGTCGTACTTCATCTCATCCATCTCGGCACCTGGCTTGAGCGAAATACCACCGGTATCGAAGGTGATGCCCTTACCAACCAGCACTACCGGCTTTTGCGTTTTTTTACCTTTTTTATGCTGCAATACGATCAGCTTGGGCGGCTGCACACTACCTTGCGCCACGCCAAGAAATGAACCCATGCCCAGCTTTTCCATTTCAGCTCGATCCAGCACCTGCACCTGCAGGCCATGAGTCTTGGCCAGCGCCTTGGCTTGATCTGCCAGGTAGGTCGGGGTACACACATTGGGTGGCAGGTTGCCCAGATCCTTGGCAAAATGCACACCGGATGAGATTGCCAGGCCTTGCTTCAGTCCGGCTTCTGCCGGTTTGATTTCACTGCGTTCCAGCACACTGATTACCAGATGGGTAATGCCCTTGGATTTAGTATTATCCTCTTTGGCAACCTTGCCTTTCATTTGATCAAAACGATAAATGCTGTCACTGGCAACCTCTACCAATTGCGCCACTTTCCACGATACATCCTGTTTTTTAACAGCGATTTCAGCAAGGAAACTGGCGGCGATCGTGACCCCGGTTTTTGCCAAAGCCTTGATGGAAGCACTCACGGCCTTGCGGTAATCGGTTTCTTTAAACTCACGCTCTTTGCCAAGGCCTATCAGCAATACCCGCGCACTCAATATGCCAGGCACGCTATGTAACAACAAGCTGGCACCCAGCTTGCCATCCATATCACCACGCTTTAGAACTTCTGTAATAAAACCTTGTGCTGCTGTATCAATTGATGCTGCAGCTGCAGACAATTTACGGGATTCAAATACCCCGACTATGAGGCAATCACTACGGAGTTTTTCCGGTTTACCACTTTTTATGCTAAATTCCATTACGGATTTCCTTTTAATGAATCTTCTTAATTACGGCATGTTCGTTTTTAATTAACCAGTTTAATTATCCTGCGTTTTTGCCCTAAATCAACCTCATTGCTAAACAAAATTACTAAACAAGACCCTTCATCCAGCATATGCTCTTTAAACGATCACTAATCCAGGAGCTTGCTAGCACGGCCATCGGCGCATTTGTAGTGCTGGTCGGGATAGTGGTCGCGCAACGCGCTGCATTCTATATAGGCGTCGCGGCTAAAGGCAGCCTGGCCAGTGACGCCATCAACACTTTGTTGGGTTTCAGCATGATTAAGTTCCAGCCCATGCTACTCTCATTGACCTTATTTCTGGCAGTTTTACTAACACTTTCCCGCTGGCATCGCGATAGCGAGATGGTGGTCTGGTTTAGCTCGGGACTGGGAATTGCGTCTTGGATACGTCCGGTACTTACTTTTGCAGTACCGGTCATCCTGGTCATTGCCTTTTTAAGCCTGTTCGTTACCCCGTGGGCCACACACAAGGGCGCAGACTTTGCCGACCAGCTCAAAAGCCGTGATGACCTGGCATCCATCAGCCCTGGTGTTTTCAAGGAGTCCCGACAAGCTGACCGCGTATTCTTCATTGAAAGCTTCGATGAGCTTGGTAATGTTGTCAAAAATATATTCGTGCAAAGCATACAACATCAACGCTTGGGAATCATAGTCGCCGCCAGTGGGCATCGCAATACTGCAGCCAATGGCGACAACTTTCTGGTGATGGAGAAGGGCCGCCGCTATGAAGGCAAACCGAACACACCAGAGTTTTCCACCACGCAGTTCGAGAGTTACGCCATCCGTATTGAACCTGCCGAGGTAAAGCAGCAGCCACCAACGACCCAGTCTACCGACAGCATGGAGCTACTAAAAAACCACAACCACAACAACAATGCAGAATTACAATGGCGCCTGGCAATTCCCATTTCCGCCTTCATTCTGGTGCTACTGGCCATTCCGCTCAGCTTTGTCGACCCACGGGCCGGACGTTCAGCCAATATGATGATTGCCATATTGATTTATATTATCTACAACAATTTATTGAGCATCATGCAGGCGTGGCTTGCCCAAGGCAAAGTCAGCCCTATCATCGGCTTATGGCCGGTACACCTGTTCTTTTTACTGTTGACGATATATCTGTTTTATCGCCGTATTTTCCAGCTCCCCATCATCCCAAAACTGAGCGCTTTTAAGTTGCGTAGCAAATGAAGATTATCAATCGCTATTTGACGCAGGAGATTGTGGTCAGCATTCTGTTTATCATGTTTGCGCTTCTGGCGATGTTCGCGTTCTTCGACCTGATCCAAGAGCTTGAAAGCATAGGCAAAGGCAGTTACGGCCTGGGCAAGGTGTTGTTGTTCGTATTATTAAGCGCGCCGGGACATGTCTACGAGGTCGTGCCGGTAGCGGTGTTAGTGGGCACCATGTATGCGCTAGGCCAGTTTGCGCGCCATTCCGAATTGATCATACTGCGTGTCAGTGGCGTGCCGGTCAGCAGCATCGCCTTTGCATTGTTACGTGTCGGCTTAATATTCGCTTTGTTGACCTTTGTTGTCGGCGAACTGGTTACTCCCTTAAGCGAAAAAACTGCGCAGCGTATCCGCATCAAAGCCACTGACTCAGTCATTGCGCAAGACTTTCGTTCTGGATTGTGGGTAAAAGACGGTAATAGTTTTGTCAATGTGGAGGACGTGATGCCAGATGCGGCTTTGCTCAATATTCACATCTACGAATTTGATCCGGAGTTTCGCTTACGCAACATCAGTAATGCCAAAACTGGTCGTTTTGACGGAAAAGGCTGGCAGTTAAGGGATGTGACTCAAACCCATTTTAACCAGAATAACATTCAGTCCAATTTCTTTCCTGAAGCGCAATGGCAATCACTGATACGACCGGAATTACTAAATGTACTACTGGTGGTGCCAGAAAAAATGTCAGCCTGGAATCTGTATTTCTATATTCGCCACTTGAGCCTTAACAAGCAAAAAACTTCACGCCACGAAGTTGCACTATGGGCAAAAATGGTTTACCCGTTAGCCTGTTTTGTCATGGTGATACTGGCCTTGCCCTTTGGCTTTCTGCAGCAGCGTGCAGGCGGCGCAAGTGCCAAGATTTTTGCCGGTATTATGCTGGGTATTTTTTACCAGGTGCTGAATCGCGTATTTGTGCATCTGGGTTTATTGAATGACTGGTCAGTGCTCTTTAGCGCCGTCACGCCCACTTTGTTGTTCTTGATCACCGGCCTGCTCATGCTGTTCTGGGTAGAGCGCCGATAAACCGGCTTACTCCCACCCATTCACTTGTTAACTATCACCAGCCGGCTACCAGTCAATCTGTCATGCAGGAACTGGCCCTCCCTGTCGAATAAAGCCCAGATAAACCCCGCCCCGAAAAACATGGTCGCCAGTACATAGCGTTTACAGGCATGGCTCAATGTCAGCGGCTGCCCGCCGGGCCCCACCACACGGATGCGCCAGGTCTGCATGGCTAGTGTCTGCCCGCTCTTAATCCAGCACCAGACAAAGTAAGCACCTGCTATCAGCCAAAGGTAGACTTGCAGGTAATAATGTTTAGGCGGCAATGTAGCATCACCGAATAGCTGCAGGAATAGTAGTGTAGCGGCGGCAAGCAAAGCTATCAGCAGCAGCGTTTCGTAAAGCATGCTGGCAATACGCTTGAAAAGGCTGGGAGTGTTCAATGCAGGTGCTGTGAAGTAATAGATGCGTGTACCAGAAGACTAATTTTCCAGGTCTTCCTTACCATAAATTTCCGGGTGCTCTTTGCGTAGCGCCTCACGCTGCTCTTCCGGCAGATTCTGGTAATCACGCCACTTGTTACGTAACTCGAGCTTCTTTTCCGGTGACAAGGCCTGGAACTGCTGATACTTTTTCCGTGCATTCTCACGCTCAAATGGCGTCATACGGCTCCAGTTAGACAAGTGCTGCTGTATCCGCTCTTGGCGTTGCGCATTCATCTTGGGGTAATCCCGTGCGATATCCAGCATTTTTTCACGTTGCCATGGGCGCAAAGTGTCCCAGTCTGAAGCCAGTGGGGCCAGCACCTTGCGCTGGCTATCACTGAGTTGCGACCAGCTTTTCTCAGCGCCACTGTCGGCATAGGCAAAACCTGAAGCGAGACTGATCAATAATATTAATGCTGCGAGTTTTGCGCTAGCCATGTATCAAAACCTTTATCCGCATAAGCTTCCGGCGGTAATTCAGAACTCAACAGGAAAGCGTCCCCCTGCTCCGATACGTCCTGCCCTGACATCTGTTGTGTCACGACAAATGCAATTAAAACTGCACCGCAAAGTGCAGCAGTAGACATTAATGCGCGATGATGGTGAATATAGTCGCCAAACAGGCGCAACAAACCTCCAGACTGAACATCCGCTGACACTCGCGCACGCTGGGCATGCGCTGATACAGCCTGCTGGCGAGCACTAGCCAGCCTGCTAACGATTTTGTCGTCCAGCACGGCAGCTTTCTCATCCAGCAAGCGGATGATTTCTCTTGCGGTTTCTTGTTCCTGATTCATTCGACCTTGTTTCATTCGTTGTTGATCCAGCACCCGATTTCTGATTTTTCGAGCACTAGTATCCTTTATACAAGTTATCCAGCTTAAGTGACCCTTTTTAAGTATCTCTTTTAAAGCTTATGACTTTTTAAGCCCGCTTTTCTCCAGCGTGATGGCAAGGGCATGCACCGCGCGGGAACAATGCGTTTTAACGCTACCTTGCGAACAGCCCATTGCAGCAGCAGTTTCAGCTACGTCCATTTCCTCCCAGTAACGCATCACGAATGCTTCACGTTGACGTGCAGGTAACTTTTGTAAAGCCGCTTCAATTATAGCAATAGTCTGGCTACGCTCAAGCTGCGCCGGCGGCTCATCACTGTCGTCATTATCATCCGACTCCAAGGTTTCCAGCGGATCACGCTCATCCCCATCTTCGCCCATGCCGCCAAACGATGACAGCAAGGTTGTCCATAGGTTACGGACTTTTTGCCGGCGCCAGTAATCCCGCATGGTGTTTTGCAATATGCGTTGAAACAACATGGGATACTCGTTTACCGGGCGGGCGCCATAGTTCTCAGCGAGCTTTAACATGGCATCCTGCACTATATCGAGAGCGGCATGATCATCCCGCACGGCATAGGCCGTCTGTTTAAAAGCGCGGCGCTCTACTTGGGCGAGAAAGTCTGATAATTCCTGTGCTGTTGCCATCTATTAAATATCTACGCTATCCTGATTTCATGCTTTACTGCATCAAACTTACTGAACTCTTACTTGCCCGCAGAGTATATCAGGTTTGATTTTTGTTCTACTGCACGCTTTTCGCTACAATCCATTCAACACACTACTTCTACGACTGCGTCATTATGGGAAAAATCCTCCTTCTCGCCCTTGCAATATGGCTGATCATTACAGTGCTAAAAAGATATGGCCGAAGCGTAGAGCCGCCACAAAAACCAGAGTCTGCTGCTGGAAATGCCGCTGAGAGCATGGTGCAATGCGCACATTGCGGCGTGCATCTGCCAAAAAGCGATAGCCTGCTTATTGAAGGTCAATACTTCTGTTGCGAAGCGCATAGCAAACAACCCTCATGAATGCCATCGCCGGGTTAGCCATCAACAATAACCAGACAAACACCTACTGGCGTTCTATAAGCGTATTCAATCTATACCGCATCATCATCGCCGGCATCTTCATAGGCTCACACTTTCTTATATCTGAGAGGAGCTTCCGTGATAACTACAACAGCGCGCTATATCTTGAGTTTGCTGCCGGTTATTTTATATTTGGCCTGTTAGCTACAGTTTTTACCTGGCTAAGATGGCCAAAATTTGACCGCCAGGTGACCTTGCTAGTCATCACTGATATCTGCTTCATCGTGGTAATGATGTATGCCTCAGGCGGCATTAAAAGCGGCTTAGGCTTATTACTGGTCATTGCAATTGCTGCAGCCAGCCTGATTAGCCAGGGCAGACTGGCATTATTTTATGCGGCTGTCGCCAGTATCTCACTGCTGCTGGAACAGTCTTACCAGTTGATTACCTGGGATCAGCACTACGACGACTACACCCATGCCGTGATGCTCTGCCTGAGCTGCTTTGCAACTGCCTGGCTGGCACATAGCTTTGCAAAACGTACTTATCTCAGTGAATCTCAAGCATCTCAGCATAAAATCGATTTGGAAAATCTAGGACAAATTAACGCATTGATCACGCAGGAAATGCAGGATGGTGTACTGGTTGTTGATAGTGAATTCAAACTACGCCACCATAACAGCCAGGCGGCTGACTTGCTTAACATCAACAATAAAGATTCACACTCTCAACTCCTCGGAGATTACTCACCCGAGCTGGCAGTGTTCATGCGTCACTGGATGAATGAAGAAAACACCACAAAATCCAGTACAGCAAAACTAACATCCGCCGAAAAAGAGCTTAAATTACGCTTTATGCCTGTCGGCAACGATCGCAAGCAAGGCGCAGTTATTTTCATTGAAGACTGGAGCCAGATGCAGGCACAGGCACAGCAATTGAAACTCGCCGCCCTAGGTCAGCTAACGGCCAATATTGCCCATGAAATACGCAACCCATTGAGTGCCATCAGCCATGCCACCCAATTACTACAGGAGGATGAGGCTCGGGATCCTGCCTCCCAGCGCATGCTGCAGATAATTTCCGACAATGTGCAGCGCATGGATCAGATGGTCAAGGATGTACTGGAGCTGAACCGGCGCGACCGGACCAAGCAAGAAACTATCACTCTCAACGACTTTCTCAGCGATTTCCATGAACAGTTCTGCCAGATAGAGAACATCCCGGTTGGCAGGTTTCAACTCCGCCAGGAAAACAACGCGATACATATCATGTTCGACAGAAGGCATTTACACCAGATCCTATGGAATTTATGCCGGAATGGTTGGCGGCATAGCCGTCAAACAGAGGCCAGCCTGACGCTAACATTACGCACGACCGCCCGAAGTCGTCACGCCAGCATTGAGATTGTGGACGATGGTCCCGGCATACCGGAACAAGTACAAGCCCACCTGTTTGAACCCTTCTATACCACTGAGGCGACGGGCACGGGCTTAGGTCTTTATATCGCCCGTGAGCTATGCGAAGCAAATAGCGCTACAATTAAATATACCAACCGCAATCCAGGTAGCCTGTTTACCATACAAGTCAGAAAATCTAATGCCTGATACCGTCAAAAAACCCAGCTGCCTGATCGTAGATGATGAAACCGACCTGAGTGAATTACTGGTCATCACGTTGGAGCGCATGGGCATCAAAGCTGATAGCGCTGAGAATCTGGATGACGCAAAGTTCATGCTCAGGCAACGCCAATATGACCTCTGCCTGACCGATATGCGCCTGCCGGATGGCAATGGCCTAGACCTGGTCCGCCATATCGGCCAACACCACATAGGTTTGCCTGTGGCCGTCATCACAGCGTTTGGCAGTGCCGAAAATGCAGTGTCAGCCCTCAAAGCTGGCGCATTTGACTACCTCACAAAACCAATTTCGCTGCAGCAACTGCGTCCATTGGTTCAATCGGCGCTTAAGTTGTCCCAACCGCAATCATCCGGCGGCGTAGGCAGCCCCTTAAACCTGGCAGGAGAATCACCAGCCCTTTCGCAAGTACGTACCAGCATAGAAAAATGCGCACGCAATCAGGCGCCGGTCTACATCAATGGCGAGGCCGGAACCGGTAAAGAACTGGCAGCAAGGCTGATACACCAGAATAGCGCCCGGCGAGATGGCCCTTTTGTAACCGCCAATTGCAGCACGACTCCCGAGCATTTGATAGAAAGCGAATTCTTCGGCCACAAAAAAGGCGCTTTCCCCGGGGCTACACAGGATAAGCAAGGTTTATTTCAGGCAGCTAACGGCGGTATATTGTTCCTGAATGATGTATCTGACCTGTCATTAGCCATGCAGGTCAAGCTGCTGCGCATCATCCAGGAAAAGAAGGTACGCGTGCAGGGCGCAAGCGAGGATGAAGCCATTGATGTGCGCATCATCAGTGCAACACACCGCGACTTGGGCGCAATGATGGAAAAAGGGGCCTTCCGCCAGGACCTATATTACCGGCTTAACGTGATTGCATTAAAAATGCCGGCCCTGCGCGACATTCCTCAGGATATTCCTGTCATTACCGAGTACCTGGTAAAAAAACAGTCCGACCATATGCGCACTCCAGCGCCCAAGATCGATGCTGAGGCTGCCAGCCTTCTGATGCAACATCGCTTTAAGGGAAATGTAAGGGAACTGGAAAGCATTATTGAGCGGGCACTTACCATGTGTGATGGGAATAGCATAAGCATTCAGGATTTGTCATTGCCTGTAGAAACCCTGCCGACAACTGCAAATAACACCGGGATTGCCTTGGATGACAATGTAGCCTTACCTGAATTTCTCGAAAATATTGAAAAGCAGGCTATTCTCGTTGCTCTGGAAAAAACCAGGCAGAACAAAACTGCAGCGGCTAAACTTTTGGGAGTCAGCTTTCGTACTCTGCGCTATCGATTATCAAAGCTGGGACTAAGCAAAGACGATGACGAAAAAGAACAACAGCCGGGACAGAATTAGTCTTTAAAATAGCAAACTTACAATAATACGATCGCCAGATAGGTAACGTACAGCGCGCCATTGATCCATAAATGCCACACCTTGATGCCGCCACGCGCCACCAGTAACCTCAACCATGCCGCTGCCAACAAGGTAATCACAACCCCGGATAACACCTCTATCCTTGGCTGCCAAGGCGTGAGCATAATCCCGATTGCAGGTAATAGCGTGCCTTGAAACACCATGGCACCGGTGATGTTGCCAAAGGCCAGCGTATCCTTGCCTTTGCGTATCCACAGGATACTGTTTACTTTTTCCGGCAGCTCAGTTGCAATCGGAATAATCAGTAAAGATAACAACAGCGCTGAAATACCTATCATATCCGCAGCTTCTTCAACGCCATTGATAAAACCTTTGGCTCCAGCCACCAGCAATATCAAGCCCAACACCAACTGCAAAGAGATGACTGGCATTTTATTGGGGAAACCAAGGCGGCAGAGGAACATCGGATTATCCGCTTCTGTAGCGTGCCCATCACTGACCAAGCCCTTTGAGGCCCGTATCGTCAGCATGATATAGATAAAGTAAATCATGACCATGCAAAAACCCAGGCCATAGCGTACCGCTGTCAGCGTATGCGGTATAAAGAGTGCAACCGTTGCAAAACCGAAGGCGATCAGGAAAAAATCCAGGTCGCGCGTGAGCCCTGTACGCTCGGGCCGAAGTGCGCCATGTTTACCGCGCTTACTGAGTACCGACAATGCCATCAAAGAAATAGACAGCGTAGCCAGCATTAACGGTGCCCCAAGGATCGCCCCTACACCGATCTCTTCATTCGTCTGCACATTTTGCGTACCAGCCAGCAATGCCAGCAGGGGCACTGAGGTTTCCGGCAGTGCGGTGCCTACTGCAGCAAACAGTGAACCTGTCACACCCTCTGAAATCTTTAATTTTTCGCCTAAATGTTCAAGGGCATTGGTAAAGACTTCGGCCGCGATTAGAATCACGATGAGCATCAGGAATAGCTGGAAAAATACCATGGTGGGCTTACCAATGAATGTAGTTAATGGCGAATTTTATCGGAAAACACTGAATGAAACATGAATCCTCTCAAAATTAACTCCCGGGGCATCGTCTCTGGTGCGTACTATATTGAGTCACCCAACCAGGATGAACGTCCAGCGGGCAGCGCAATTTCCATGATAGTGATACATAACATCAGCCTGCCCCCGCAACAATATGGGGGCAATGGCGTGATCGAGCTATTCACCAACCGGCTGGATCCCAATGCGCACCCTTACTATCAGGAGATCTACCAGCTCAGGGTCTCGTCTCACTTCTTTATCCGACGTGATGGCAGCCTGTTGCAATTTGTACCATGCGGCCACCGCGCATGGCATGCCGGTGCATCAAGCTGGCAAGGGCGTGAACGCTGCAACGATTTCTCTGTCGGAGTTGAACTTGAAGGAAGTGATTTTGAGTCGTTTGAAGCGGCCCAGTATGTCACGCTCAATCATTTACTGACTGCACTACAGCATCAGTACAACATTCAGGATGTGGTGGGCCACTCAGACATCGCCCCAGGCAGAAAAACCGACCCCGGGCCCTATTTCGACTGGTCACAAGTGAATTCATCCGCTGCTTAAGTGACTAAAGCTATACTCTGACGCCTGCATAAAAAATAATGAGAAAGCGCTCTGCACCATGTTCAACCATTTACCACTGAATAAATTGCTCACACTGGGGATTTGCCTGGGCCTGACTTTATCAGCCTGCAGCAAAAAAGATGATGATGCCAAAAAAACACCGGCGCCCACACTCGTTAGCACTGTCACCGCGCAAACGACCAATCTGGAAATTCGTGAAGAGGCAGTGGGTACCATTGAAGGCCTGATGGATCCGACAGTCGCAGCAGAAGTCGCGGCACGCGTCACCAAAGTGCTGGCCAACCCTGGCCAGAAGGTCAGGAAAGGCGAACTGATCGTGTTGCTGGATGCCACCGACTATAGGTTACAGCGCGCGGAAGCGCAGGCTGAAGTAGCAAGGCTGCAGGCCTTGCTGAGCAACCAGGGGCGCCTGGTAGAGCGCAACCAAGCCTTGGTACAAAAAAACTTCATCTCAAAAAATGCGCTGGACGACCTCACTACCCAGCAAGCCGCATTGAAGGAGCAGTTGGCCGGTGCGCGTTCCCGGCTCGATAGCGTTTCGCATACCAGCAGCAAAACGCATGTAATCGCACCTATCGACGGCGTGGTAGAAAAACAGATTGTTTCCGTCGGCGACTATGTCAAAGTCGGCGACCCTTTATTGCAGATTATCAGCAGCAAACGCCTGCGCGCGCATTTGCCTTACCCCGAGAGTATTGCCGCGACACTGCAACCGGGCCTGAAAGTAAGGCTCAACACACCAACCTCCCCCACTGAAGTCATCTCGACCATCCGCGAGCTTAAGCCGTTAATAGGTAGCAATAACCGTGCGGTAGACGTGATTGCCGATGTGGTTGATGAACCAGGTTGGCAAGCCGGGGCCAGCGTCAATGGCAGTGTCATCATGGGCGAACATGAAAACGCTGTGGTAGTACCTGAGCAAAGCTTGGTACTGCGCCCTGCGGGTGAAGTGGTATACGTTATCAAGGACAATCTCGCGCAGCAACGTATCGTCAAGACCGGGCTACGGCAAGCCGGCAAGGTAGAAATCACCGAAGGCTTGTCAGCCGGTGAGGTCGTAGCAGTGGATGGTGCGGCTTTTCTCACCAACAAGGCCAAGGTTAATCTGCAACAACCAGCACAACAGGTCAAGCCATGACCTTGCCCGAGTTATCAATACGCCGCCATGTGCTGGCGTGGATGGTGTCCGGCGTGCTGGTGCTGTTCGGCATCATCAGCTACCAGCGCATCGGCCTTGATCGCTTTCCCTATATCGAATTCCCCATCATCTCGATCAGCACTACGCTAAAAGGGGCCAACCCCGATATTGTCGATGCCAGCATCACCAGCATTATCGAAACCTCGGTCAATACGACACCAGGCATTGAGCATATCCAATCCAGTTCCTCGCCCGGCGTATCCGTCATCACCATGACTTACAGCCTGGAGAAAGACATTGATGTTGCCTATAACGAGGTGCAATCCAAGGTAAACCAGGTGTTGCGCCGCCTGCCTGACGATGCTGACCCGCCTGTAGTACAGAAAGTACAAACCAATGCACAACCCATCATGTGGCTGGCACTGCGTGGCGACCGTACCGTGCAGCAACTCAATCTGTATGGCTTTAATGTATTGAAGAAAAAGCTGGAAACCATCAATGGCGTGGGGGAAGTACGCCTGGGTGGACGCCGCGATCGCACCATACGCGTGAACTTGCTGCCGGAACGCATGACCGCTTACCACCTAGTGGCTAATGACCTGATTACGGCATTCCAGAAAGAACATATCCAGCTGCCGGGAGGCTTTCTGGTTGGGGAAAAAGCCGAAAAGCTGATGAAGTTGGACCTGGAGTTTCACAACCTGCGCGACCTGGCCGAGCTGGTAGTGACCTATCGTGATGGTGCACCCGTCAGGCTCAAAGATGTAGCGGAACTGGAAGATGGCCTCACCGATTACCGCCAACTGGCGCACTACAATGGCGAGCCCACTGTAGGCCTGGGTATCATCAAGGTTGCCAATGCTAATACCGTTGCCATTATTGATGAAGTCGAACGCCGACTGGATGCTGAAATTCGTCCCACCCTGCCACCCGGCATGCGCATTGATGTCTCCACCAACGATGCGCTCTTCATCAAGGAAATGGTCAGCTCGCTCAAGGAACACCTGGTCGAAGGTACTTTGCTAGCTGCGCTGATCGTCTGGTTGTTTTTACGCTCCATACGCTCCACCCTGATTATCGCCACCGCCATCCCCGTATCGTTATTGGGTGCGGTTGCCGTCATGTATTTCTCAGGCTTTACCTTCAATACCATGACATTGCTGGCTTTGCTGCTGCTGATCGGGGTGGTGGTAGATGACGCCATCGTGGTGCTGGAGAATATCTACCGCCACCGAGAACGGCTGGAAGAAGGTGCCGCCGGCAATCCATCCTTCAATGACGGCGAGGCTGCCAGACAGGCCGCCAGCACCGGTAGCAGCGAAGTTGCATTTGCCGTCACTGCCGCCACGCTGGCTCTGGTCTGTATTTTTGCCCCGGTCATCTTCATGGAAGGCATCATGGGCAAGTTCTTCAAGTCCTTCGCGGTGGTGGTCACTTACGGTGTGCTGGTATCTCTCATGGTGTCGCTCACGCTGACGCCTATGCTATGCTCGCGCTACCTCAAAATTGAACATCAGCACGGCAAGTTATATTACTGGCTGGACGGCATGTTTAACCGCATGGATCGCATCTATATCAAGCTACTGGGCTGGGCATTGTTACACCGCTGGAAAGTAGTGATTGCCACCCTGCTGGTAGTTGCCTCCAGCGGTTTCTTCTTCAGTAAGGTACAAAAGGAATTTGTACCTGAGGCAGATGAGGGACGCTTTGTGGTGAACTTCAAAACGCCCCTGGGTTCCAGCCTGGAATACACCAACAGTCGCCTGGAATTACTGGAAAAAGTACTGGCAGGACATTCCACTGAAATCGCCAGCTACTTCGGCACCATCGGCCTGGGCTCACAAGGCCAGGTCAATCAGGGCAACATCAGCATACGCCTCAAAGATCGTAATGAACGTAAACTCAGCCAGAAAGACCTAGTCAAGAAATTGCGTGATGGGTTTGACGATATTCCCGGAGTACGTGCATTTCCCGCCGCAGTGGCTATTGTCGGTGGGCAGCGCCCGGAGAAACTGCAGTTCAACCTGACCGGCCCCAACCTGCAACAGGTTGGTTTGCTAGGCAAGGCCTTGCAGCAAAAACTGGGCAACACGCCCGGCATGGGCAAAGTCGACCTGGACATGCAGCTTGACCTGCCGCAGCTGGTAATGAAAGTGGATAGAGTGCGTGCTGCCAGCCTCGGCATCTCCGCCACGGATATCGCCACCGCTCTCAGTCTTTACACCGGTGGCATCGATATCGCCAAATTCAACGATGACCCCGGTGACGGCCAGCGTTATGATATTCGGCTGAAGGCCAAGGAGGGTAGCTTTATCCAGCCCAACGACCTCACCAAGATTTACCTGCGTAGCACCAGCGGTGAACTGGTCAGGCTGGATTCAGTTGCCAGTTTCAAACAGGAACTAGGAGCTGCGGTTATCGGCCGCTTCGATCTGCAATATGCCGCCAACATCTACGCCAACCCCATCATGCCGCTGGGTGAAGCTGTCGATATAGTTAAGGCTGATGCTGCCGAGCTATTGCCGCCCGGCTACAATGTACGCCTGACCGGGCAGGCGGAAGAACTCGCCAAGACCGTCAAGAACATGGCCTTCGTGTTCGGCCTTGCACTCATCCTGCTATATATGGTGCTGGCCAGCCAGTTCAACTCCTTCCTGCAACCGCTAATTATCATGCTGGCGCAGCCACTCGCCATTATTGGCGGCGTGATGGCGCTATGGCTGACTGGGAATTCGCTGAATATTTTCTCGATGATAGGCCTGGTGTTACTGATAGGCCTGGTCGCCAAGAATTCGATTTTACTGGTCGATCTTACCAACCAGTTACGCGAGCAAGGTAAACCCATTAATGAAGCGCTGAGAGAGGCGTGCCCGATTCGGTTAAGGCCGGTTCTGATGACATCATTGACTATCATCCTAGCTTTGCTGCCTGCTGCCTTGGGCTTTGGTGCGGGGTCAGAAACCAACGGCCCGCTTTCTATCGCAGTGATAGGCGGCATGATTTCATCTACCCTGTTAACCCTGGTGGTTGTGCCAGCGGTATATTCGCTGACGATGAATGGTTTGCTGCATTTAGCAAACAGACGCAAAACTAAAATGGCTTAGGGTTTTTCCAGCTTTTCCAGAAGCAAACCTTCAACTTTAGGGCGCCATACTTCGGGATTCACGGGAAACTCTTTGAGTATGCCAGTGCGCCTGTAACCCCGCCGCAGGTAAAACGCGATCAGCTCGTGGCGCAGCGTGATCACCATCATGCTGAACTTGCTCGCAGCCCAACGCTTCTTTGCCGCGTCTTCTGCGGCTGCCAGCAACTGCTTGCCTATGCCTTGCTTCTGCAACCACGGCTGCACCACAAACATGCCGACATGCACGCTGTCATCCTGTCTTTCCATCAGTATCGAACCCATCAGCTCGCTACCTTGCCCGGCATCTTTTAAGCACAGCATAATCATGGCGTATGGCGATTGAATCAGCTGGCTGACTTCACCCTCGCTGGTTCTTAAGCCATCCAGCATATCTGCTTCCGTGGTCCAGCCCTGCCGGCTGGTTTCACCCCGGTAGGATGCATTGATCATGGCCGCAATCTGCAAGGCCTCATCCGGTATAGCAGGACGAAAAGTCAAAGTACTCAACTCACGCAACCCTAACGATTCGCACCAACAAATTTCTGCACTACCTGGCTACCTACCATGTCTCCCTCCACATTCACGGTAGTACGCAGGGTATCCAGCAAGCGGTCTATAGGCAGCAAGATGGCAATAGCTTCGGCAGGCAGGCCCACAGACTGCAGCACCATCACCATGGTCACCATGCCGGCACTGGGGATGCCGGGCGCGCCCATAGCCGCGATCATGGCCGTGAAGAATACCACCAGCTGTTGTACCATATTAAGTTCAACACCAGCCAGATTGGCGATAAACAGCGCGGCGGCAGCCTCGTAAAGCGCGGTGCCGTCCATATTGATAGTAGCCCCTAACGGGATGACAAAGCCTGCAATCTCCGGCCTTACCTGTAAATTTTTCTCTACGCAGCGCAACGTAACCGGCAATGTTGCAGAGCTGGAGCTGGTAGCAAATGCTGTCGCTAGCGCTTCATTTGCGCCACGCCAGAACCATAGCGGCGTCTTGCCGGTGACCAGATATAAAACCAGCGGCAGTATAACCACGCCATGCAGCAGCGTGGTCCCGACCACCACCGCGACAAACTTCCCCAGGCTCCCCAGCAAGGCTACATCCTGCGTAGCTGTAAGCTTGATCAGTAAGGCCATAATCCCCAAAGGAGCCAGATGCATGATCCAGCCCACCATGCGCATGGTCAGATCCAGGAACTCCTGCAGCACGACCAGTATATTGCGGTAGCGATCACCACCTAAGACCAGGGCAATGCCGACAAACAGCGCAAAAATGACGACTGCCAGCACATTGCTATTAGCTAGTGCGGAGAAAGGATTTTGAAACAGGTTATGAAAGAACTGTGTGAAGAAATCTGCCAGGCTGAGTTGCTTGGCCTGGAAGTTCTGCATATTGTCGGCGAACATGGCCAGATGCATGCCCTCACCTGGGCGGAAAATATTACTGGCAATTAATGCCAGCAATATTGCCACAGCCATTGATAAAACAAAGAATGCCAGTGTGCTTACCCAGACACGGTGCACCTGCTTATGCGCCTGCAGGTTGGCAACGCCCACCGCAATAGAAGTAAACACCAAAGGCACCAGGATCATCTTGAGCAGATCAATAAAGATACCGCCGACGATACCGCTGCTATACAAACCAGCTTGGACTAATGAGTTATCCTGCCCAAGCTCATGAAAATAAAACCCAACTGCAACACCAAATACTGCACCAAGTAGTATCTGAATATTGAGGCTGGGCAATTTCATTATTCGTCGGCCTCTGTGTCGGCCTTTTTGGATGCGGCCTTAGTTTTTAGTACTTTAGCTTTAGCTACCTTGGGTTTTACTTCTGCTGCCGACTCAACTACTCTGGCCTTGGCAACTTTAGGTTTAACCGTTTTGGCCTTAACTGTTTTTGGCTCTGCCTCAACAGCAACCTCCTCAGTGAGGTCCACTTTAGCGGCGGCAGTCTTTTTAGCTACAGGGGATTTCTTGACAGCAGCCTTTTTCGGCTTGACGGGTTCCGGTACTGGTTGTCCCTCAACAACGACTGGCATTTCAATTTTTTCAGCCAGTGCGGCCTCTGGTTTCTTTTTCTCGACCACAGCAGCAAGCTTCTCAAATACTGCTGCAAAAAAACCATCGGTCTGATGCAGGTGCGGTAACAGCTTCAGGTAAACGCCAGTGTCCAGGTCGATTTTCTGCTGCGCCAGAATTTGGTTGGCATTGACCAGGGTATAGTCGGCATGGCTCGCCAGAAAGGCATCGGCAATCTGTTCATTTTCTTCCTGCAACAGGCTGCAAGTAGCATAGATCAAGCGCCCACCCGCCTTCACCAGCTTGGCGGCACGATCAAGAATACGGGTTTGCTTGGCAGTAAGCTCAATGATGTCTTGCGGCGTCTGGCGCCATTTCAAATCGGGATTGCGGCGCAAGGTACCCAGGCCGCTACATGGCGCATCCACCAGCACACGGTCGAACTTGGCATTAAGGCGTTTGAGTTTAGGGTCTGCTTCACTGGTAATTACTTGTGCATGCAGATTAGACAGGCCGGAGCGCTTAAGACGCACGCCCAGGTTCTGCAAACGCTTTTCGGATACATCAAAAGCATACAGGCGGCCGGAGTTGCGCATTAATGCCCCCATCGCCAGGGTCTTACCACCGGCACCGGCACAGAAATCGGCAATCATTTCGCCGCGTCTTGGTGCCACCAGTTGTGCCAGCAATTGGCTGCCTTCATCCTGCACTTCTATCATGCCGTCGGTAAATAGCTTATGGCGGCTGATGGTCATTTTCTGGCCCATACGGATGCCGGTTGGTGAAAGCGGCGTCACCTGCACTTCGGTATGCTCCGAGGCAAATTTAGCCAGCACATCCTCACGATTGGTCTTGACCAGGTTCACGCGCAAATCAAGCGGCGCAGGCTGGTGCATGCTGCGGGCGATAGTGAGCGCTTGTTCCTCACCGTATTGAGCAATCAGGCTATTCCAGAACCACTCCGGCAGGTCTGCCTGCATATACTTGGGTAAGTCATCAGTATTCTTGGCCTTGATCTCATGCGCCCATTCTTTTTGCTGCTTGTTCAGCACTTCATCCAGGTCGCGCATACTCATGCCCTGCACGCGTAACAGCCAAGCCAGCAACAACTTACGCGGATCTTCACCATCGGCCACGTATGCCAGGTAAGACTTGCGGCGCAACACGCCATAGACGGATTCAGCGACAAAAGCTCTGTCCTTGGTGCCCAGTTCGCGGTTCTGCTTGAAGAACCAGCCCAGCTTGACATCAGCTGGGCCAGTGCCGGAAAGCACATCGGCCAGCGCCATGCCGGCCAGGCGTAATAAATTCGGGTTTATGGTGTTCATGTTTGCTTATTCGACAGAAATACGAGTCACAATCTGCTCGTACTGTTTGCCATCCTTTTCTCTTTTGCTGATTTTAACGGGTAGATAATGATATTCGGTCGCGAGCCATAGCTCTGTTTTCTCTTCGCCTTCGCCGCTGCTTTTGACGATATGGACAGTTTGCAAATTACCCAGCTTGGTCGAAAGCGTGGCTTCGCCTTCAAAGCTGTACCCATACTGACTAAGCTTTTTGCCATTGGTCACGGACAATACCATCTGCTGCAGCGGTGGCGTAAACATGTATTGGTACATAAAACTCAGCAGGTCTTGCGTACCAGTTGGTAAAAGCACGGTTTTATCGCCCTTGCTGGTGTGCATTGTAAGCCGACCAGCCTGCCAGTCAAAATCGGCGTACTGGTATTTTTCGGTATTGCTACCAAATTCATAAGCAAAATGTACCGGTTGCAAACCATGCTTAGTCACCATGCCGTTACTGGTCTGTATCAGCTTGCTGGTAAAAAACAATGATGCCAGCCCCTTGGCTTCAGTCACGCTACGCAGTCGGTAGCTGCCATCCTCTTTTTCCTCGTAGCTGACACGGGTAATGCCGATGCTGCCGCTATCGCCACCACGACTGAGATCGTAGTCCATGGAGACAAAATGTGGGGCAGATGGCGCTTCCATGGCAGGCTCTGCAGCTGCATCCTCGGCTACTATGGGCTGCTGACTGCCAGTATCTTCTGGCGACTCATCAGTGATAGGTGCATGCTCGGTCACCGCCTCTTGCTGAGGTTGTGCTTCAGGAGCAGGCTCAGAGGGGGCTGTTACCAGAGGGGGCGGATCAGGGTTAACCGTGCGCGCCGTTTGCGCGGGCTTCTCCGGCTGCAGCGGCTTAGCATGTTTTTCAGATTTTGGCTGCGGAGATGGCGGCGTCACCAGCTCGGCTTGCAATAAGCTAGGCTCCTGCGTGAACACGGGCCAATGCCAGTCTAGCTCACTCAACACCAGCGCATGCAACAGTAACGAAAGTGCGAGTGCTACGCCCGCACGCCAATAATTCTTAAGCTGCCAACGGTGAGACTGAAAATGGCGAAATGAATTACTCAGCATGCAGGCTGGTTAAGGTCTGCTCAATGACAGCACCGTTTTCATCATGCATAACCATGCGTACCGGCAAGTAATGACTTTCCAACCCCAGCCATAGCTCCTTCTCGTCACCGTCTTTATCCTTACCGGGGTTGAGCATATGGATAGTCTTGAACTTACCGGCAGGCACCTCCACCGCCGCATCGCGTTCAGCAACCTGGTAGGTGTATGTACGCAACTTCTTTCCGGTAGCCACTGGCAGTATGAACTGTTCGCCCGTGGGCTGCACGAACATAAACTGATACACCAGGCTTAATATATCCTGTGCCCCTTTTTCCAGCGGAGCGGTGGTAGGGTTACCTTTTACCTTCATGGTCAGCAGATTGGCTGGCCAGTCAAAATCCGCAAACAGGGATTTTTTAATATTGTCGCCCTGATGCAGTTCAAAATGTCTGGGCTTAAGGCCTTCGGCTGTCACTTCTCCCTCGCTACTCAATATGCGCTTGCCTAATAGCGCATAGACGCCTATGCCTTTGGTGACGCTGTCTATCTTGTAGCGGCCGCTTTCCTGTTTGAAAGTCTCTGTGATGGTAGCAAAAGGCTGGCCATTACGCGTGGCCTGATAAACCGCTTCCACCTGTTTGGGGGCTGCCTGCACAATGCTTACCATCGATAACAAAGATAAAGCGATTACTTGCAAAAACGTTTTCATTATTTATCTCTATGATTATGTCGAGCTTGTTCAACGCGCCACCACCCAAATGGTTGGCAGCAGGTTAAACCACGACAGTAGGCGCTTCGTCCTGGGCTTGCTTGCGGATATAGCCAATCTCCCAGACCTGTTCACCTTCTGCACTAAGTAACGCCATTGCCGCAGCAGCATTTTCGCGGGCAACAATGACGACCATGCCGATACCGCAGTTAAAGGTACGATGCATTTCGGCATCGGTTACATTGCCCTGGGCTTGCAGCCAGGTGAATAAACGCGGCACTTGCCAGCTGCCTTTTTTCACTTCTGCGGTGAGGCCTTCCGGCAACACGCGCGGCACGTTCTCAGTAATACCGCCACCAGTGATGTGCGCCATACCTTTAACCGGCATCGCTGCCAGCAATTTGAGCAATGGTTTCACGTAAATACGGGTAGGTGCCATCACCACATCGCGGAAGGGCTTGCCATCGAAATCACTATCAAAATCAATACCCGATTTTTCGATAAGTTTACGGATGAACGAATAACCATTGGAATGTGCCCCACTTGAGGCCAGGCCCAGCACCACATCGCCCTCGGCAATCGTGGTGCCATCAATAATGGCCTCTTTATCCACCGCGCCGACAGCAAACCCTGCCAGGTCATATTCACCAGCGGGGTACATGCCGGGCATTTCGGCAGTTTCGCCGCCTACAAGCGCAGCGCCAGCCTGCTCACAGCCTTGTGCAATGCCTTTGATCACCTGTGCAGCAACGCCCACTTCCAGCTTGCCACAGGCAAAATAATCGAGGAAAAACAGCGGCTCGGCGCCCTGCACCAGAATGTCGTTAACACTCATCGCCACCAGGTCTATACCTACCGTGTCATGTTTATTGAGTTGGAACGCGAGCTTTAGTTTCGTACCAACGCCATCGGTGCCGGACACCAGCACCGGGGTTTTGAACTTCTTCGGCACTTCAAACAGGGAACCAAAACCACCGATCCCACCTAAAACTTCCGGGCGCATGGTACGCTTCGCGTATGGTTTGATCTGCTCTACCAGAGCGTCGCCGGCTTCCATATCAACGCCCGCGTCGCGGTAGCTCATGGATGGATTAGCGGAATGGCTGTTGGAATCACCATTTGAATTATTAGAATTCAAGTTGAGTTCTCGCTTTCTACAAGATAAATTAGTAAGTCTTTACAGACTGAATTATGTAATTTTAACTTAAATGACCACTAAACGAGAAAACCTCTTACCCGATTACCGCATAATCTTGCTGGTTGCCTTTGCAATATTGATTGCCTACCTGCTTTTACCGATTATGGGGCCGTTTTTAATCGCGGCCATTTTTGCCTATATCTGCAATCCCTTGGTGGATCGCATCAGTGGTCACAAAATCTCTAAGTTCCAGGTTGAGCGTAGCTCTGCCACTATTTTGGTGATGCTGCTACTGCTGGCGATTCTAGTCGCCGTGGTGCTGGTAATTGTGCCTATGCTGCAGAAGGAGCTGGCACAGGTCATCGAAAAACTGCCAAACTACATCAATACCGTACGTTTGCGGCTGGACCCCTGGCTGCAACAGCATTTCGGCATTGCATTGAATATCGATGCCGCAAAGATACAGGATATATTCAACAAGAACTGGAAGTCCGCCACGGATTTCGCCGGCAAGCTGGTTGTGACACTCAGCTCGCATGGCATGGCGCTCATCAGCTGGATAGTGAACCTACTGCTGGTTCCGGTCGTGTTGTTCTATTTATTGCGCGACTGGCACGGCATGATCAAACGCATCGCCGTGTTGATCCCTCGTCGGCATTTTGCAAAAGTAACCGAGCTCGCCGAGGAAATCGATGCCGTATTGGCTGAGTTCCTGCGTGGCCAGCTTTCGGTCATGTTGTTAATGGGTGTGTTCTACGCTGCCGGCCTTTGGCTGGCAGGGCTTGAGCTGGCCATTCCTATCGGGATGGTCGCGGGCCTGCTAGGGTTCGTGCCATATCTCGGCCCGGCTACCGGCATTTTATTAGCTATGTTGGCGGCCATCCTGCAATTCAATAGCATAGGCGAGTTGATTCCGGTTGCCATGGTATTCGTCATCGGCCAGGGTATAGAAAGCATGTGGCTCACCCCTTGGCTGGTGGGCGACCGCATCGGCCTGCATCCTGTCATCGTGATTTTTGCTCTGCTGGCAGGCGGCGAGCTATTCGGGTTTTCCGGTATTTTGTTAGCGTTGCCGGTAAGCGCCATGCTTGCCGTTGGTTTTAAACATGCCAAGCAAAGTTACCTTGCCAGCGATGCCTACCTTAAATGAAGCAGCTGTTACTCGACATACAACCGGCCGCAACGCCGTCCCTGGACAATTTTGTGATCGGCCGCAATGCAGAGGCCCTGCATAGCCTGCGCCTGGCCCTTAATGCAGATAGTGGCAGTAATGCCGTACCTGTCCGCTTTATCTACCTGTGGGGCGTTGAAGGCAGTGGTAAAAGCCACTTACTTGCAGCCTGCTCGGCAGCGGCAAATGCCTCGACCCTCAACATAGTCTGTGCCGATGATGTGCATCTGCTCACAGACGAGCAGCAGATTGCATTGTTCAACACCTACAATCAGCTGCGTGAATCAGGCGGTACGCTCATCGCCAGCGGCATTGCAGCGCCCATGCAGATGAATCTGCGTGATGACTTGGCAACGCGCTTGGCGTGGGGTTTGACCTATCAACTGCACCCATTGAGCGACGATGAAAAAACCCAGGCTTTGAAGAACCATGCCCAGGCTCGTGGTATGAAATTACCGGATGAGGTTCTGGATTACTGCCTGCGCCACTTGCGGCGTGATATGCCATCGTTGATAGCGACTATTGATGCGCTGGATGAGTGGTCACTAAGCTACAAGCGCGCTGTGACCCTACCTTTGCTGCGAGAGTTGTTACACCTTCCAGGCCGGCAAGAGTAATGGCTGGTTGAATATCAGGAACAAATGCAAAAGCTCCTGATATCGACGAAATGCTCAGGCTTTCTTCAAGAAGCAGGTCTTGAGCACAAGACCTTTCACTTTATCCGCATTACATTCGACTTCTTCTTCATCTTCCGTCAGGCGAATATTCTTGATTACCGTGCCTCTTTTCAGGGTAACGGAAGTACCTTTTACCTTCAGGTCTTTAATAACCAGCACTGAATCGCCATCGTTAAGTTCGGTGCCGTTGCTATCTCTTACAGTCATGATTCTATTTTCATAAAAATTGATAATGCTACAATTATCTCAAATTATGCCGGCCGGTGGTTAAAAACAGCCGCTTAGGCGGCTGTCACCGCGATCTCATGACTGCTCGTCGCGCCTTTGTTATCGTGCCAGGTTACCGCTACCGTATCGCCGACCTTTGCCCCGCGCAGCCTGAAAGTCAGGTAAGGGTTCTTGGAAATCGCTGTACCCCACTGCGCTTCCAGCACCGTCTTGCCGTTGAGCGTAGCTGTCACCAGCTGTACGAAGTGCGCAGGGATGGTTTCATCCAGATCATTTTTACGGCGCCCGGTTTCCATGGGGTGGCTCATTAGCACTTTTACTTCGGTGATTTCGCCCTTGAGCTGGGCACGCATTTTGATGTCATTTGCCATGATCAGTTACACCCGTTCTCAAGCACTTCCACGCGGCGGCTCGCCTTGAAATATTCATTGCCGACTTTGACGATAGCCTGCACATCCGAGGTTTCGGCCATCTTGATGCGTGTTACCACATAAGGCTCGGCACCGTTGCTGAACATGAAGTTGGCGATGAGCGGTGTCGGGTTTTTTTCTACCAGTATTGCGATTGCTTCGGTATTGGGGATGCGGCTGGTGACTTCGATCTGCACCACGGCGCCGTTCTCAGCTTTGTCCGGGGCAATGATTTCAATATCCGTGCTTCGATTCGTATGTTGGTTTTCTGCCGGGATCTGCAAGCCCTTGACTGCCCCTTCCAGCGTGGTGGATTCAAATGCGGCCTTGTTCCATATCGCGGCCAGGGCGTTAATCGGCATAAGCAGCATGGCAGCCGCACCACCCATCACGGCTTGTATAAAGTTTCTGCGTTTCATCGCTGGCTTACGCTCCAATTAGAATTTTCTGGGTTGAAATTTGCTGGGCTTAGAATTTCTTAGGATCAAGCACCAGCAACTTTAACTGGTTCAACCTGGCTTCGACTATCGAACGCTGGTAAAAATCCCCATCCCCCGCCTTGGCTGCCAGATCCATCTGCTCAACCGCCCTGGGTATATTGTAGCGCCTGAAATAAGCCTCGCCCTGTGCCTGGTGCAGCAGTAACTGCTTGCCCTGCGCAGCATAGGCCCTGGACATGAGCTCATATAAGTAAGGATCATCCGGATAGTCGGACTGCTTTTCACTGACCAGTTTAAGCACTTTATCCGGCTGCCCCAAATTTAAAAAATGTTCGGCATAGCCATAAATCAGGGCACGATTACCCGGATACTCGGCCAGCCCTGCTGCGTATAACTTGGCGGCCTGTTCCGGACGCTTGCGGGTCACCTCGATATTCGCAGCCAGCGTAGCAAACATGGCATGCTTGGGCGCATTTGCACGCAGCCACTTCAGTTCTTTTTCAGCGGAATCCGGGTCGTTCTTACGCAGGTAGGCCACCGCTAGGCCGTAATGCTGCGGGGCCTCGTTACTGTATTTCCTTTGCTGCAAGTTATCCTGAAACACCGAGATGGCTAGCGATGGGCTATTCAAGCCAGCCACCAGCTTGGCCTTTACATAATCGAAATCCGGGCTGTAAGACAGCATGCGGAAAGTGCCAGCAGCCTCGCGGCTTTTCACATCGGAGATACGCTCAGTCGTCACCGGATGGGTGCGCAGGAAGGAAGGCGCACTACCATCAGAAAAACGCGAGCCTTTTTGCAAGGTCTCGAAGAATGACGACATGCCATGCGTATCAAACCCTGCGGCGGCCAGTATCTGCATACCGACCCGGTCTGCCTCTCGTTCATTCTCGCGAGTGTAATCCAACTGCTTCTGTATGCCACCGGCCGATGCCGCAGTCATCGCACCGCCCGCCAGTTGCGGATTAGCGCGTGACGCCAGAATAGCCAGCGCAAAGGAAGCCATATTGATGATGGTATCCCGCTTTTGCTGTGCCAGCATACGCGCCATATGGTGTTGCACCACGTGGCCGATCTCGTGTCCCAGCACGCCCGCCACCTCAGACTCGGTATTCGCCGCCAGTATCAGGCCGGTATGCACGCCGATGACGCCGCCCGGCATGGCAAAAGCGTTGATGGTGTTGTCCTTCACCACAAAAAAGTTGAATTTCTGCGATTTGTCCGGGCCATTGGCACCCAGGCGATAGCCCAGTGCCTGCACATAGTCGGTGATTTCAACATCACTCACCACATCGTCACTCGCCATTACCTCGCGCATGATCTGGTCCGCAATGCGCTGCTCCTGCAAGGGCGACAACACGGTGGCCGACACATCACCCAACTCGGGCAAACCATCCGCCAAGGCCACTGGTGCACAACATATCAAATACAGAATTACATAAAATATTCTCATCGTTGTTATGATAACGACATTAGGTTTCAAGTTCATCATTCCATCAGCAGCCAAAGACATAAACTTACAAAGAGACTCTCATGAGTGAATTAACCCATTTCGATAGCGCCGGCCAAGCCCACATGGTCAATGTAGGCGAAAAAGCCGAAACCAAACGCGTCGCCATCGCCACCGGCAATATCCGCATGCTACCCGCGACACTGGCGCTGATACTGCAAGGCGACAACAAAAAAGGCGATGTACTAGGCATCGCCCGCATCGCCGCCATACAAGGCTCCAAACGCACCTCCGACCTTATCCCTCTGTGCCACCCCATCAGCCTCACCAAAGTCGGCGTTGAGTTCAATATCGACCAAACCAACCACACCATCCACTGCACCGTCACCGCCGAAACCGTAGGCCGCACCGGCGTAGAAATGGAAGCCCTCACCGCCACCAGTGTGGCGCTGCTGACGATTTACGATATGTGCAAGGCGGTGGATAGAGGGATGGTGATGGGGGAAATTAAGTTGCTAGAGAAGTTGGGCGGGAAGTCGGGGCATTGGGTTGCGGGATAACAATAGTCCGTCTTGATTAATATTTGTCAGTTGATAAAGCTAAAAATGCATGGTTCTGTTATAAATTTACAAATCATTCATACACCCGTTGTGTATGTATATATTACGTTAGGCTCAACAAAAGAGTTATAGATAGGCAAAGGTTAAATAATGAAAATAACATTCTTTCGCTCTGCTCTAAATTCAGAAGGTAATGCTTACAAGTCACCTCTAATGAGCATTACAGTTCCCAATAGCGTCAGTGAAACTCAGGCTCTAGCAGAAGCAACAAAACAATTTCAAGAGCACATGAAAATTGCACATTGGCAAGAACTCGCAGAGTTTTATGAAATAAACTAAAACGTTGCCTAACCCATCCATCAAGCGGGACTGGACAAGCAAAATAAAGTACCTCGCCTAGAGGCGAAAAAGAGTCTTAACTTAGCAAAAACTCAGACAGCCAATTCAAACGGCGCTGGATCTATCCAAGGCTCATCCCCACAAATCAAATCCGCCACCAAGGCCGCGCTCCCCGGTGCCATGGTCAATCCATAACGGAAATGCCCAGTATTAAGATACAGGTTTTCAATCTGCGGATGCGCTGAAATGGTCGGCATATTCTCGGGGGTGCCGGGCCGCAAGCCGCTCCAGTGCTTGATGATAGGCATGCCATTTAGCTCTGGCATAATGGCCTCGGCTTTGGCACTGAGTTCATTACGCACAGCTTCGGTAGTTGAAGTATCGAAGCCTACATCTTCCAGCGTGCTGCCTGCCAGCAGGTAGCCATCGCGCCGCGGAATCATGTAGAAGCCTTCGCGATAGACGATTTGTTCCAGATTCTTTTTAGGCTGGTACAGCAATATCTGCCCGCGCATGGGCTTGATGTTGAGCTTCTGCGCAATATCTTTCAGCAGCTCGAAACTCCATGCGCCTGAGGTGACGACAAATTTGTCGGCTTTTATGACTTCACCATTCACTGTTTCCCACTCGTGCAATGGCTGCATAGCCTTGAGCGGCTTAAGCTCGGTGTGTTCCAGCAGGGTGACGTTGTTCTGCTCCAGCCATTTGCGTAGCGCATGCATGAAGTAAGGCGGGCGGGCCTGACAGACGGTGGGCAGCCAGAGCGCATCTTCACCACTGAGCGACTGCACACCAAAAACACCGGCCTTGACCGGCTGTGCCGGCATTTGATTCAGCGCACACCAGGCCTGGGCAGCCTCAACATCGAAGGCTGGCAGCAGTAAAAAGCCTGACTGGTCGAAACCGGTATCGATGCCAGTTTCATGTTGCAAACGCGCACATATCTCGTGATAGGCCTGCGCACCTCTGCTGGTAAGGGCGTTGACATGCTCGTTATACTGCCAGGGCAATAGCGGCAGGATAATGCCGCCACCGGCCCAGGAAGATTCGCCGGACGTCTGGCTGGCGATCTGGTTGCGCTCGACTATAGTGACTCGGCAACCGCGGGCTACCAGCTCCATGGCCGTCATACAGCCAACAATGCCGCCACCGACGATGACTATGTGCTGGCTCATTTGGATTTACCGGTCAGCAGGATTTTCTCTGCGCTCACCAAGTCTTCCGGTATCCCCAACAGCACGATCACATCACCCTCTCTCAGCATAGTCTGAGGTGTGGCTTCAGTTTGCTTGAGGTTCATGCCGCGCACGGTTTTAGCTTCTACGTTAAAGCCTTCCAGCCCCATATCGATGACGCGTTTACCTATGCAATACGCGCGCGGCGGAATAGCCACAGAATGCAATCGCGCCTGTTTACGTTCGTGGGCTTCTTGCTCAAGGTCGGATGCACCATGGAAAAAACCCTTGAACATCTTATAGCGCTCTTCACGGAACATGCGGATGCGCTTGACCACGCGGTTAAGCGGCACGCCCAGCAACACCAGTGCATGCGAAGCCAGCATCAGGCTGCCTTCCAACACTTCCGGCACCACCTCGGTAGCACCAGCGGCACGGAAAGACTCCATATTGCTGTCATCGACAGTACGCACCACGACTGGTAACTCGGGGTAGCTCTCTTGCATGACGTGCAGAATTTTCATGGTGGAAGGCGCATCGCTGTAACTGATGATCAACGCTTTGGCACGGTCTATACCGGCAGCACGTAGCACCACGCGCTTGCTGGCATCGCCGTACATCACGTTCTCACCCGCTGCTGCTGCCTCCTGCACCCGCGTCAGGTCGATATCCAGCGCAATGAACGGAATATTTTCCTCAGCCAGGAAGCGCGCCAGATACTGCCCGCTACGGCCAAAGCCGCAAATAATCACATGCTCGGACAACTGCTTGCCTACAGACTGTATGCCTTCAATCTGCTTGCTGCGATTACGGGTATAGCTGCGCGAGAAAAACTCTGCGATCTGCAGATTATGTTGAATGAGGAACGGCGCAACCACCATGGAAAGCAAGGAGGCAGCCAATACCACCTGTAGCGCCTGGCCTTGCAGCAGGCCGTGCTCCAGCCCCAAGGCCAGCAGCACAAAGCTGAACTCGCCCGCCTGCGCCAGCGTAACACCCGCGCGTATCGCTACGCCAGGCTCATAGCCGAACAGTCGGCTCAGCAGAGCCACGATCAAGGTCTTGAACACAATCAGGCCGACTAATACCATTAGTACCAGACCAATATTGGAGCCTAGTTCCTGCACATCCAGCAGCATGCCGACAGTGACAAAAAACAAGCCGAGCAAAATGTCGCGGAACGAGGCAATATCGGCTTCCACCTGGTAACGATACTTAGTCTCGGAGATCAGCATGCCGGCGATAAAAGCACCTAGCGCATACGACAAACCGGCCAGCTTGGTGACATAGGCCAGTATCAGCGTCACCATCAGCACATTCATCACAAACAGCTCACGCGAGCGCTGCCGTGCCACCAGGCCAAACCAGCGATTCATCAGGTTTTTTCCGAACACGAATAGAAAAGTGAGCATGGCCGCGGCCTTGAGCAAGGCAATCGCCAGGGTATTCACCAGATCACCAGTGTGTTGCGACAAGGCGGGGATCAGCACCAGCAGCGGCACCACTGCGATATCCTGGAACAGCAGCACACCGATAGACAGGCGCCCATGCCGCGCATTCAGGTCAAGACGCTCCACCAGCAGCTTTGAAACAATAGCGGTGGATGACATGGTAAGCGCGCCGCCTACCACCAGGGCTGCTGGCCAACTCAGACCGAGCATGATGCAAACGGTCATAGTCGCAGCCATGGTAATGGCAACTTGTGCGCCGCCCAGGCCCAGTACCGTGCGGCGCATAGCATAGAGCTGGGGCAGGCTGAACTCAAGACCGATGCTGAACATCAGGAACACAATGCCGAATTCTGCCAGTTCACGATTCGCCTCGGTATCAGGGAGGATACCGAAAGTCTCCGGCCCCAGCGCTAGCCCTACCAGAAAATAGGCCAGCATGGCAGGCAAACGGAATGCCTTAAATAACGCCACCGCCAGCACCGAGCTGGTCAACAGAATTAAAATGGCGGGTAGCGTGTCGTGCATAATCACATTAGGCAAAAATTATGCCGACTTTGTAAGTCATTGCCTGGAATCAGGCAAAAGTCGGGTTTATTTGCTTATTCTTCCTTTATTCGCAGGGCATTCCCTTTTATACTTGGCAGGTATGGGAATATCAAATTTACATAAAAACAAGCCACAAAAAATCAGCGCCAATAAAACGCCGATCGAGCTTGCCAAAGAAGTTCTCTTGATTGAGGCACGCGCCGTTGAGGCATTGGCACTTAGGCTCGACGAGCACTTTACACGCGCTGTCACCCTCATTTTACAATGCCATGGCCGCGTTGTGGTGAGTGGTATGGGTAAATCTGGCCATATCGCCAATAAAATTGCCGCTACCCTGGCCAGCACCGGCACACCCGCCTTCTTTATGCACCCGGCAGAAGCCAGCCATGGCGATCTTGGCATGATCACCAAGGACGATGTGGTGATTGCCTTGTCCAACTCGGGCGAAAGCGATGAGTTGCTGGCTATTGTGCCCTTGCTCAAGCGCATGGGGGCAAAACTGATCAGCATTACCGGCAACCTTAAATCTTCCTTGTCGACGCAGGCCGATGTCGCGCTTGATGCGCATGTCGCCCAGGAGGCTTGCCCGCTGGGCCTGTCACCAACAGCAAGTACCACTGCCATGCTGGCACTGGGCGATGCACTGGCTGTTACCGTACTGGATTTACGCGGATTCTCTGCCGAGGATTTTGCACGCTCGCACCCTGGTGGTAGCCTTGGCCGCAAATTACTCATCCATGTGCGTGATGTCATGCGGACCGGAGATGCGATTCCGCGCATAGGCACTCATGCCTCGCTCAAGCAGGGCCTGCTGGAAATGTCACGCAAAGGCTTAGGCATGACCGCCATCGTTGACGACGGAGATTACCTTGTCGGCATTTTTACCGATGGCGATTTGCGCCGTGCTTTTGAAAACGGAGTGAATATCGACAATACCTGCATGCGCGATGTCATGCATGCCAACCCGCAACATATAGAGCCGGATCAATTGGCGGTAGACGCCGTTGCGATGATGGAACAAAGAAAAATTAGCGCCCTGCTGGTGGTTAGCACCGAGGGCAACTTGGTTGGTGCGTTGAATATGCACGATTTACTTATGGCAAAGGTGGTTTAACTCAATGTTATTGGACATGCAGGCAATATTAGAACGCGCAAAAAAAATCAAGGTCGTAGTATTTGACGTAGATGGGGTGATGACAGATGGCGGCTTGGGCCTGGGGGACGATGCACTGGAGTTCAAGACCTTCCATTCCCATGATGGCCTGGGCATGAAGATGTTGAGGAAAACCGGCATCAAAATGGCGATTGTCACCGGACGCACTTCGCAAGTGGTGATCAAGCGTGCAGAAAATACCGGCATACAGCATATTTACCAAGGCGCTGAAGACAAGCTGGAAGCCTTTAATGCCCTGCTCAAGGAAATGAATGTGAACGCGGATGAGTGTGTGTTCATGGGTGACGACGTGATTGATATCCCGCCGATACGACGTGCCGGTTTAGGCATTACCGTGCCACACGCCATGCCGCTGGTGAAAGACTATGCCCATTATGTGACGACTCTGCAGGCTGGCCGCGGTGCTGTTCGTGAGGTCTGCGAAATTATCATGAAAGCACAGGGCACGTTTGACGGACAAATGGCACAGTACCTAAAGTAAAGTAAGTATTTAAAGTTATCTAATGTATGGTCGCCCCACGATTCTATTTCCGCTTGCATTGCTTGCACTGCTGGCCCTGCTCACGCTGTGGATAGATCATACTGTGCAGGCGCCAGAACCAAAACCGGCAGGAAGTACCCGGCATGACCCGGATTATTTCCTGAAAAACTTTGTGCTCTCAAAAACTGATGTGAGCGGTAATTTGCAATACATGCTAGCGGCAATTTCCATGACGCACTATCCTGATGACGATAGCACCACGCTGGAACGACCAAGATTTACCCAGTACGGCGTTGGCAAGCCTTACACACAAATTGAAGGGCAAAGAGGGTTGATATCCAGCAATGGCGAGACGGTAGAATTCATGGATAATGTGAAAGTAGTACGGCAGGCAACTGCAGAGAAAGGTGAGATGACTATGCTCACCAAGAGTTTGAAAATTTACCCTCACAAGGATCTGGCAACGACCGACCAGCCCGTAGTGATTACGCAGGCACCCAAAACCGTGATTCATGCTACCGGTATGATTTTCGACAAGAAACAAAAAACGGTGACGCTGCTGAAAAGAGTACGGGTACATTATGAAAACCCTAACCCGCCCAAAGCTGCAGTAAAAAGCAAGGCAACCGGCAAGAAGGCGGTGGACAAGAAGCCTGCGGGAAATGCCGAGAAAAAAGCCGTAAAAAAATCATCAGCTAAACGATAAAAACAGCCAGAATGACAAACTCAACCAAAATATATCAAACTCAGAAAACCGCCATGCGACTACCGTTAAAAATAATATCCGGAGATACCGTGAGCAACGCGCTTCATCGCGGCATACTGCTGTTGGGGCTGATGATGTCGGCATTTTGCGTACAGGCAGAAAAAGCTGACCGGGAAAAACCCATTGAGCTGGAAGCAGATACCGTTACCGTAAATGATGCCAAGAAAACCAGCATTTACACGGGTAATGTTATCCTGACCCAGGGCACCTTGATTATCCGCGGCGATAAACTGGTAGTGCGTGAAGACCAGCAAGGCTTTCAACACAGCACCTCTTATGGCAACCCAACAACCTTCAAGCAGAAGCGTGACGGCAAGGACGAATACATGGAAGGCAGCGCACAGCGTATTGAGTACGATGGCCGTATGGATAAAGTACAGCTGTATACCAAGGCCTGGGTAAAACGTGGGGAAGATATCGTGCACGGCGATTACATCAGCTATGACGCCAACGCAGAATATGCAGAAGTGATAGGCGGCGGTTCGCAGGCAGCCACAGCCGCTACGCCAACCGGGCGCGTGAAAGCCATTATCCAGCCGAAAAAGAAACCAGCTGCTGGCGCTGAACCCGTCGGCAATTAATTATTAGCTCATCTTTCAACATAAAGCAGTAAAGCCAAATACAAGCGAAACCCACAGAAAAATGAGTGAATTAGTCGTAGCCGGTCTACGCAAGAAATATAAAGCACGCACAGTGGTGCAAGATATCTCGCTACAGTTAAACAGTGGTGAGGTGGTAGGCTTGCTCGGCCCCAATGGCGCAGGGAAAACCACCAGTTTTTATATGATCGTGGGCCTGGTGCCGCTGGATGATGGGCGCATCCTGCTGGATGGCAAAGACATCAGCAGGATGCCCATGCACCAGCGCGCGCGCATGGGTTTGGCTTACCTGCCCCAGGAGCCTTCGATTTTTCGAAAGATGACAGTATCTGAAAATATCCTGTCTATACTGGAACTGCAGAAGCTGACAGATGCCCAAATGCAGGGTCAGCTGGAAACCCTGTTGCAGGATTTGCACATTACTCATATCCGCAATAGCGCAGCTGTCAGCCTGTCCGGCGGTGAGCGGCGCAGAGTCGAAATTGCACGATGCCTGGCCACCAACCCACGCTTTATCCTGCTGGATGAGCCTTTTGCGGGCATCGACCCGATTGCGGTACTGGATATCCAGAAAATCATCCGCTTCCTGACCGAGCGCAATATTGGCGTATTAATTACCGACCATAATGTGAGAGAAACACTCGGCATCTGCGATAGAGCGTATATTGTGAATGAGGGCCGCGTATTCGCCGCAGGCGAACCCAGTGAAATTATCCATAATGATTCAGTAAGAGAAGTATATCTAGGCAAGGACTTCCGCCTGTGAACCAGATACAGCGGACCAGATTAACTAAAACATCATGAAACAAAGCTTACAACTCAAATTTTCACAACACCTCGCGCTGACGCCGCAGCTACAGCAATCCATTCGACTGCTGCAACTGTCAACGCAAGAGCTTAATCAGGAACTGGAAACCATCCTGCAGGAAAACCCCTTGCTGGAGCGTGCTGATAAAAACGAAGACGGCTCATCCATCGCCGATAGCTACATTCCATCCGGCTCTGCGCCGGAAACCAGCACTCCGGCCCCTGCCGACAAGGCCGAGGGTGAAAGCCCGCGCCAGGAGGAGTTCGGTGATGATTACTTCGAGTTCGCAGGCAGTAATCGCTGGGAAGAAAACAACTCCGGTAGTGATGATGACAATGATTTCGGCTTTCAGGAGTCCATCTCGCTCACCTTGCGCGAACACCTGATCAGCCAGCTTTCGCTGATGCCGCTATCCGAGCGCGACCAAACTCTATGCGGCTTGCTGGTTGATGCCATCAATGATGACGGCTACCTGGAGCAACCGCTGGAAGAGCTGGCAGAAATACTGCCGCCAGAATTGGAAGTTGACCTGCTGGAACTACAGACCGCACTCAAACACATCCAGCATCTGGACCCGCCCGGTATAGGCGCGCGCAACCTGGCAGAGTGCCTGTCGCTGCAGTTACAAGCCATGCCTGAGGAAACTCCGTATCTAGGACTTGCACGCACAGTAGCAGAGCAGCACCTGCAGTTGCTGGCTACCCGCGATTACGTCAAGTTGCGCAAAATACTGCACTGCGAGGATGAAACACTGCGTTGTGTGCAGCAACTGGTCACCCAGCTGAATCCAAGGCCGGGCGGCGAATTTACCAAGATAGGCTCGGATCATTACATCCAGCACGAAATTATCGTCAAGAAAACCAAGGGAATCTGGATCGCCAGCCTGAATGACGAAGTTGTGCCCAAGCTACGCATCAACCAGTTGTATGCGGGCATCCTCAAGCGTAATCGCGATAGCTCAAGCCAGTACCTGATGAGCCAGATGCAGGAAGCGAAATGGATGATCAAGAATATCCAGCAACGCTTTTCCACCATTTTGCGCGTGTCACAAGCCATTGTGGATAGACAGCGCAACTTCTTCGAACACGGCGAAGTGGCCATGCGTCCATTAGTATTGCGCGAGATTGCAGATGAGCTTGAGTTACATGAATCCACGGTTTCACGAGTCACCACACGTAAGTACATGCTCACCCCTAGGGGCGTTTTTGAGCTCAAATACTTCTTCGGCAGCCACGTTGCAACTGAGTCAGGTGGCGCCTGTTCTGCCACGGCAATTCGCGCACTCATTAAACAGATGGTGACCGAAGAAAACCCGAAAAAACCGCTATCAGACAATCAGATCACCGATATTCTGAGCAAACAAGGCATCGTCGTTGCGAGGCGCACGATTGCCAAGTACCGCGAGTCTCTCAACATACCCGCGGCAAACCAACGCAAATCGCTGTAGTTTTTTGAGGTGATTTGCGTCAATTAGTAAGTTTTACTTTAAGGAGTCAATCATGAATTTAACCCTCACCGGTCACCATCTCGAAATCACTTCAGCCATGCGCGAATATATCCAGAGCAAGCTGGCACGAGTCAGTAACCACTTCGATCACGTGATAGATCTGAAAGTCACAGTGAGCGTTGAAAAACTGGTGCAAAAGGTTGAAGCCACTATCCACGTGCCTGGCAACGATATCCATGCCGAGAGCAGTGATGAGAATATGTACAGCGCCATAGACACCCTCGCCGACAAACTTGACCGCCAAGTGCTTAAACACAAGGAAAAGCGTGGCGATCACCATATGAGCAATGGCGCTTTGAAACATCAGGTGTCCGAAGCTGAACCTGAGTAATTTTTAACCAGAACCATGGCTGAGATTAGCGTAAACCAGTTATACAAAGACACCCGTCGCAACCTCAAGTTAACATGGGTGGCTGGTAATGCGGGCGGTGACAATCTGCTATCAAGCGAGACTGTCACCAAACCTTCGCTGGCGCTAATCGGCCATCTCAATTTTGTGCATCCCAATCGCGTTCAGGTGTTGGGGTGTGCTGAAATGGATTATTTGCGCAGCCTGAAAACCAAGGAGCTCGCACAATCCATACGCAACCTGTTTTCAACTGATCTCGCTGCGGTAGTCGTCGCCAATGGCGAAGCGCCACCCGACGAGTTACTGGCAGCAGCAGACCAATACCGCACGCCATTGTTTACCTCCCCGTTGCAAAGCCCCGGCCTGATGGATGTACTGAGCCACTACCTGGCACAAGCCGTCGCCGAATCGGTGAGTTCGCATGGGGTATTCATTGAGGTACAGGGTTTCGGCGTGCTGATAGAAGGCAGCCCCGCCATCGGTAAGAGCGAACTGGCACTTGAGTTGATCTCGCGTGGCCATCGCCTGGTGGCAGATGACATTGTGGATTTTTTTCGCATCGCGCCGGATCGCATAGAAGGCCGTTGCCCGGCATTGCTGCAGGATTTCCTGGAAGTCCGCGGGCTGGGGGTGCTGAACATACGCGCTCTATTTGGCGATAACGCGGTAAAACCGACCAAACCACTGGACCTGATTGTCCAGCTGGAAATGGCAGATACCCTGAGCCCGCAAAAGCTGGACAGGCTAAAAATCAAATCACACAATGAAAAAATCCTGGGTGTGAAGATACCCAAAGTGATGATACCCGTAGCGGCAGGCCGCAATATCGCGGTGCTGGTAGAGGTAGCGGTGCGTAATCACGTGCTGGTATTGCGCGGCATCAACGGCACCAAACAGTTCATGCAGCGTCAAAATCGCGAGATGAACCGTTCGGCCAAAAAAGACCCCAAGCACCCTCAGAAAACCGAGTAGCCAGCAAATATGCCTACGTCTTCTTCGATGCAACTGGTAATCGTCACCGGCCTCTCCGGCTCCGGTAAAAGCATTGTACTCAAGGCGCTGGAAGATAATGGCTATTACTGCGTCGACAACCTGCCGGCTACCCTGCTGCCGCAAATCTGGCAACATCTGGGGGCCATCAAGCAAGAACGCATCGCTATCAGCATAGACACTCGCAGCGCCTCGCTGGAAGCACTGCCGGACAATATTCAGGCGCTCAAGGCACAAGGCATTGCCGTCAAGGTGTTGTTTCTGGAGTCGAATGTAGAAACCTTGGTCAAACGTTTTAGCGAAACCCGCCGCCGCCATCCGCTGAGTAATGACAATACGACATTGGCGGAGAGCATCAAGCTGGAGCGCGAGCTGCTGAGCCCGCTGGCAGATTTGGGACACCATATCGACACCAGCAACCTGAGCGCCAACAGCTTGCGCGGCTGGGTCAAGGATTTTGCCGCGCAGGACAGCAACGGCCTTACCCTGTTATTTGCTTCATTCGGCTTCAAGCATGGCGCTCCACTGGATGCCGACTTTGTATTTGACGTACGTTGCCTGCCCAACCCGCATTACGACCCATTGCTACGCCCCCTCACTGGGCGGGATGCAGCAGTGAAAGCATTTTTGGCCAGCGAGCCGACGGTCAATGATATGTACGAAGACATTCGTGGTTTTGTAGAGCGCTGGCTGCCCTGCTTTGCCAACGACAACCGTAGCTACCTCACAGTCGCTGTCGGCTGCACGGGCGGACAACATCGATCAGTACATCTGGTGGAAGAGTTGGGCAAGTATTTTGCATTGCATAAGCAGAAAGTATTAATCAGGCATAGAGAACTGGAATTGACATAATGAGGCCTCTTAAAACACAGGCTTTTAAGTAAGATGAGGCGCGAATCCAAAAATTGGACGCCGCATATTGCTATATGTAAGGAGAATTTTTTGATGAGTAACGAAATATTACGACAAAGCATGCGTTTTAAGAGGTACTCATAACATGATAGGTATATTAATCATCGCCCACGGCACACTGGGCGAAAGCTTGATTCACTGTGCCAGCCATGTCATGGGATCCAGACCGCCTCAGCTGAGCCAACTCGGCATAGGCATGCATGACGACCCGGTTGCCTTGCTACCGCAAGCGCAGCATTTGGTAGATGAGCTTAATGAGGGCAGCGGCGTGCTGATTCTTTCGGATATTTACGGTGCAACGCCCTGCAACATGGTGGGCAGGTTGCTCAAGCCGGGCCATATCGAAGGCGTAGCGGGGGTCAACCTGCCGATGCTGGTGCGCGCATTGACTTACCGCAACGGCAGCATCACCATGTTGGCAGAAAAAGCCCTGAGTGGGGGGCGCGAAGGCGTCATCCACTTTACCGAGGAAGCATGCAAGAACATGAAGTAACCAGCGAAGCAACTACTTAAGTGATGTGATCGGGCAAAGTAAAAGGGAATGTATAAAAAATGATCAAGCAGGAAATAGAAATCATCAATAAACTGGGTTTGCACGCACGCGCTTCCACCAAGCTGACGCAGACAGCCAGCCAGTATGCCAGCGAGATATGGATAGAGCGCAATGGCCGTCGCGTCAATGCAAAAAGCATCATGGGGGTCATGATGCTAGCTGCCAGCAAGGGCAGCAAAATCACGCTGGAAACCGCCGGCAATGATGAAACGCCAGCTATGAATGCGCTGGTAACGCTGATCAATGCCCGTTTCGGTGAGCCTGAGTAAACCTGATGAGCCACAGCCATGAATATCAATACTCCTCACGTTAGCTTTTCCATACACGGCGTTGGTGTATCAGGGGGCATCGCCATCGGGCATGCTCATCTGGTTTCGCACGCCCTGCTGGAAGTGGTGCATTACAAGGTTCCCAAAACCCTGCTGGAACAGGAAATCACACGCTTTGACGACGCAGTGAAACGCGTCCGCACCGACCTGGAATCCATACGCCGTCAATTACCTGAGAAAGCACCTGCCGAACTGGGCGCTTTCGTCAGCACCCACTTGTTGATACTGGCAGACCATGCGCTGTCGGAAGCGCCTAAAGTCATTATCAGGGAAGAGTTGTGTAATGCCGAGTGGGCGCTCAAACAGCAGATGGAAGACATCGTCGCCCAATTCGAGAAAATAGAAGACGAGTACCTGCGTGAACGCAAGCAGGATGTGGTGCAGGTCGTCGAGCGCGTGATCAAGATGCTGCTGGGCCACCCGGGACAGGTACAGATCAAAGAACAGGAAAGCGCGATTATCCTGGTCGCGCACGATCTGTCGCCGGCCGATGCAATCCAGTTCAAGCAGCACCAGTTTGCGGCCTTCATTACCGATGTTGGCGGTGCCACCTCGCATACCGCGATTCTGGCGCGTAGCCTCAACATCCCTTCTATCGTCGCCCTGCAACGCGCCAGAACGCTGATCCGCGATGGCGAACTGATTATCGTGGATGGCAACCAGGGTGTCGTGATCACCAACCCGGACAAGGATACCCTTGCCGAGTACAAGCTGCGCCAGGAACAATGGGAGATCGAGCAACAAAAGCTCAAGCGCATCAAGCTCACCAAACCTGTCACGCTGGATGGCACTGCGATTGAGCTGCAGGCCAATATTGAGGTGCCTGAGGATGTAGTCAAGGCACTGGCAGCTGGCGCGACCGGCGTTGGCTTGTACCGCACCGAGTTTCTGTTCATGAACCGTCGCGATGCGCCCAATGAGGAAGAGCAATTCACCGCCTACCGCCAGGTAGCGGAAGCCATGAAAGACATGCCGGTTACTATCCGTACGCTGGATTTGGGCGCCGACAAGGAAATGAACTCTGACACCGTGCGCACCTGCACCAACCCGGCACTCGGCTTACGTGCGATCAGGTTATGCCTGTCCGAGCCGCAAATGTTCCATGTGCAGCTACGTGCCCTGCTGCGGGCCTCGCATTACGGCAATATCAAGATACTTGTGCCCATGCTGTCTTCCATCACCGAACTACGCCAGACCTTATTGTTGCTGGAGCGCGCCAAACAAAGCCTGCGTCTGGAAAAAATACCGTTTCAGGAAGATATCCAGGTAGGCGGCATGATTGAGATTCCGGCGGCGGCAATATGCGCAGAAGCTTTTGCCAAAGAGCTGGATTTTCTCTCCATCGGCACTAATGACCTGATTCAATACTCACTGGCCATCGACCGTACTGACGACACGGTATCGCATCTTTACAACCCGACGCACCCGGCGGTACTGCAACTGATTGAGATGACCATTCGGGCCGGGCAGAAGCTCAATAAATCGGTTTCCGTATGTGGGGAAATGGCCGGCGATGCAAAACTCACACGCCTGTTGCTTGCGCTCGGCCTGCGCCAGTTTTCCATGCATCCCTCTAACGTCCTGATGGTTAAACGCCAGGTATTGCAGAGTGATCTGCCAACGCTGGTACCCATCGCGCGCAAGATATTGAGCAATCACGATATTGATCGCATGGAACCTTTAATGCAGAAAATCAATCTCTAAAGACAAGGCGCTATTCAAAGGGGGCATCACCATGACTGACGTACAAAACCAACCGACCAGCAATGATACAACTGCAGGGTCAAGTTCCGGCCTCAATTCTAGCCCTAGCGCCGATGACAAAAATATTGTGGTACTTACACACTTAGGCGGCACCATTTTCAGTATCATCCCCAGCCTCATCGTGTGGCTGTTAAAAAAAGATGACAACGCTTACATTGGCGAGCAAGCACGCGAGGCGTTGAACTTTCAGATTACTATCCTTCTGGCCCAAATAGTGAGTACCTTTTTGATCGTCATATTGATCGGTATTGCGCTAATGGGCCTGATCTGGCTCGCCAACATCGTGCTGTGCATACTGGCCGCAGTCGCGACCAGCAAAGGCGAAAATTACCGATACCCGTTTGCTTTACGTCTTATTAATTAAGGATACAGAATTGTCCCTACCCCAGGCTTTACAACATAACCCATTACTAGACTTCTCCGGCTTACCCAGGTTTGATGAGGTACGCGCAGAACACGTCACCCCAGCCATAGACTACTTGCTGACCAATGCCCGCAGCTTGGTAGACCAACTGGCAACCACGCCAGAAGCCCCTACCTGGGAAAATTTCGCGCATCCGCTGGAAGATATGGAAGAACATATTTCACGCGCATGGGCGCAAGTTGGGCATATGAATGCCGTAGTCAACAGCCCCGAGCTACGTGAAGCCTACAATGCCAATTTGCCGAAACTGACTGATTTTTACAGTGACCTGTCACAGGACGAGCGGCTGTATGCCAAGTTCCGTGCGATACACGCAAGTGCGGCCTACGCCATGCTCAACCAGGCACAGCAAAAAATAGTCGAAAACGAGTTACGTGATTTCCGCCTGGGTGGCGCTGAGCTGCCGGATGCCCAGAAAGCGCGATTCAAGGAAATACAGGAAGAGCTCTCCAAACTCACCACCAAGTTTGAAGAGAACCTGATGGACACTACCAACGACTTCGCTTTATTCGTTGCCACCACCGATGAACTAAAAGGTGTTCCCGAGGATGTGCTGCAAGCAGCACAGGAAGCCGCCAAGGCAGATGACAAAGCCGACAAGATCAATGCTGGCTATAAATTTACCCTGCACTATCCTTCTTACATGCCAGTGCTGCAATACGGCGAGAACCGCAACCTGCGCGAACAGCTTTACCGTGCCTATGCCACACGCGCTTCAGAATTTGGCAAAGCGGAGTGGGACAATACGCCGCTGATCGGCGCCATCCTCAAGTTACGCCTGGAAGCTGCGCAGTTGCTGGGATACAACAATTACGCGGAAGTGTCGCTGGCCTCCAAAATGGCCGATACCCCAGTGCAAGTCATTGAGTTTCTGGATAACCTGGCCCAGCGCGCCAAACCTTTTGCCAAGAAAGATATGCAGGAACTCACCGACTACGCGGCCAAGCTGGGCATCAATGATATGCAAGCCTGGGATGTAGCTTTTGTCTCGGAGAAATTGCGTGAAGAGAAATATGCCTTCTCCGACCAGGAGGTAAAGCAATACTTCCCCGAAGAACAAGTGCTGCATGGCCTGTTTAAAGTCACCGAAACCATATTCGGTGTGCAGGTCAAAAAATCCAGTGCTCCGGTATGGCATAGCGATGCCGCGTTTTACGAGATTAACGATAAAAACGGCCAGCCTGTCGGCCAGTTCTACCTGGATTTATACGCGCGCAACAACAAGCGTGGCGGAGCCTGGATGGACGAAGCCATTACCCGCCGCAAAAAAAGCAGCGGCGTGGAAACACCGGTCGCTTTCCTCACCTGCAATTTCTCAGGGCCGGTTGGCGGAAAACCAGCCTTGTTCACGCATGATGAAGTGATCACCATGTTCCACGAATTCGGCCATGGCCTGCACCACATGCTGACCCAGGTGGATGACTACGGGGTTTCCGGCATCAAGGGGGTGGAATGGGATGCGGTTGAACTGCCCAGCCAGTTCATGGAAAATTTCTGCTGGGAATGGGACGTACTACGACACATGACCAAGCATGTCGATACCGGCGCGCAACTGCCGCGCGAGTTGTTCGACAAGATGGTCGCCGCCAAGAATTTCCAGGCCGGCATGCAGACCGTGCGTCAGATCGAGTTTTCATTGTTCGATATGCGCCTGCATGGCGAATTCGACCCGCATGGCAGCAGCACAGCGCTAGACCTGATCGAGCAAGTACGCGATGAGGTCGCTGTAGTACGCCCACCAAAGTGGGGCCGCTTCCCCAATGGCTTTTCGCACATTTTTGCGGGTGGTTACGCCGCTGGTTATTACAGTTACAAATGGGCCGAAGTGTTATCTGCCGATGCCTACAGCATGTTTGAAGAAAATGGCGTGCTCTCGGCCGAAACCGGCCGTCGCTTCTGGCATGAGATATTGGCAAAAGGTGGCTCGCGCCCAGCGCTGGAATCCTTCATCGCCTTCCGCGGCAGGGAGCCAAGCATAGATGCATTACTCCGCCACAGCGGCATGACTGCTTAAAGTTTTAATGCTCGTCGTGATACTGCGTTGCACCAGGCGAGGAAGTCGCGAGGCAGCCAATGCCGCATTATTGAAGTAATGAGAGATAGAAAATTGAAAATTGCTACCTGGAATGTCAACTCGCTGAACGTGCGCTTGCCGCACGTACTGGACTGGGTAAAAGAACACCAGCCTGACGTAGTCGGGCTGCAGGAAACCAAGCAGGAAGACAGCAAGTTTCCCTATGCCGCATTGGCTGAGGCTGGCTATCAATCCATTCATAGTGGGCAGAAAACCTATAATGGCGTGGCTATCCTCAGTCGTCACGACATGGCGGATGTCCAGATGGGCATCCCTGATTTCGAAGATGAACAAAAGCGCGTGATTGCAGCCACTATCAATGGTATCCGCATAGTGTGCGCTTACGTCCCCAATGGCCAGAGCCTGGATTCCGATAAATATCAATACAAACTGCGCTGGCTGAATGCACTCTCTGACTGGCTGGCTGATGAGCTTGTCAGGCACCCAAAGCTGGTACTGCTGGGAGACTACAATATCGCACCGGAAGACCGAGATTGCCATGATCCAGCAGCCTGGATAGGCCAGGTACTGGTGAGTGAGCCCGAGCGAGCTGCGTTCAAGCGATTGGTAGCCTTAGGCCTGCATGACAGCTTCCGGCTGTTTGAGCAGGCAGAAGGCAGTTACAGCTGGTGGGACTACCGTATGGCAGGCTTCAGGCGTAACCTGGGCATGCGTATAGACCATATCTTGGTGAGCAACCCACTGGTGCCGGAATGCAAGGCAAGCTGGATAGACAAGGCTCCGCGGAAACTGGAGCGGCCGAGTGACCACACCCCGGTAGTACTTGAAATATAATCTGCTTCAACTATAAACCTAGCTTGAAGTTTGACCGATATCACCCTTAACCTATATAGACCAAGGACTCTCACTATGTCACTGAATGAAAAATCCATTAATGCAATTAATGAGTACTTTGCAGAGATCGCCCAGAATGCCGTCAACATGGCCTATGAGGAAAGCGACGAAGACACCACTTACGCAGAGTTTATGGAAAACCTGACCAATTACATGCACCAGTTGGCCTCAGAGCATGTGGCAACTGAAGTGCTGGCAATGTCATCCAGTGCTATTGAGAAATACAACGGTGGCAGCGGCATTTTTGTAGATGATGTACAAGCGCTGATTGAAGAAAAAGAAGATGAAGACGAGATCGAAGACGAAGACATTGATGAAGAAGATAGTTATTAAAGCGACTCCATTAAAGTACTGGTTTTGAGTAATTTACCCACCATCAGCTGGGTGGAAACAGCCAAAACACGATCAGCAATATGGCAATCTGAAGCTGGCGTATTGCCGCCCAAGCGTGTGGTGGTTGCTGATGACAGCATTACCGCAGACGCCGCTTACCGCTTGGCTTGCGAAGGCACGGCAATGTTGTGGCGTGGCGATTTCCAGAATGCCCGCCAGTTGTTGCAGGCCATGGCTAGGCGGGCCGACAGCAAATCCAAACCAAAAAAATCGGGTAAGGTTGCCATTGAGCTAGCGAAACCCACCCCGGCCGAGGCCTTTCACCTGCATCGCCAGGCACAATCGCAACGCGCGCGTACATTGGGTATGCTGCTGATTCCCGTCAATGCCGACTACAGCATCCCATTGCGGCGCTCACCCGAAGTTAAACTTGCATGTAGCGAAGCCTATGGCGAGAGGCATGAAGAATTTATCGTATCGCTACGTGAACTGCTGGGGTTGATAGGGGCGCATGAGTGGCGTAAAAATGGCGTGGAAATCCCTGCTCTGGGCAACCGCATACATCCTTATTACGGGGTGTTTTCACCGGTGCGCGGCGAGTACATAAACCTGGTTGCGGAAGCCCCTTTGCCTGCTCAAACTCTGGCTTTTGATATCGGTACAGGCAGCGGCATATTGGCCGCCGTGCTGGCAAAACGCGGCGTAAAACACATCATCGCCACCGACCAGGATGCACGGGCTTTAGCCTGTGCCCATGACAACCTGACGCGGTTAGGATATGCCAGCCAGGTTGAGCTCATGCAGACAGACTTGTTCCCGCCAGGCCGGGCACCGCTCATCGTGTGCAATCCGCCATGGCTCCCGGCGCGTCCCAGCTCCCCCATCGAACATGCCATCTATGACCCGGAAAGCCGCATGTTACTTGGTTTTATCAATGGCCTAGCCGAGCATTTGGCACCAAAAGGTGAAGGCTGGCTAATACTCTCTGACTTTGCGGAACATCTTGGTTTACGCACACGGGATGAGCTGATGGCGGCTATCAGCAAAGCCGGCTTGAAGGTGCTAGGAAAGATCGACATCAAACCGCATCACCCTAAAGTCAGCGATAGCAGCGACCCGCTGCATCAAGCCCGCATACGAGAGCTCACCTCATTGTGGAGACTGGCTGCTCATGATGCTTAAGCGTGCATGGCACGCCTGAACATGCTTCCGGCATCCCTTTATAATATTTTTTTGTCGGCGCTAAGGACTTTCAAGTGAAAATTTTCTCCCATCTTTATCAGCGTGCCATGGCCTGGTCAAGGCATCGACATGCGCCCTGGTATCTTGGCGCATTGAGCTTTGCCGAGTCCTCATTTTTCCCGATTCCGCCAGATGTCATGCTAGCCCCTATGAGTTTAGCCAACCCTTCACGCGCCTGGCGTTATGCCCTGCTCACTACACTGGCTTCCGTGGCTGGCGGGCTATTCGGTTACTTTATCGGCACACTCGCATTCGATGCCATCGAGCCCTGGTTACGCACCAGCCACTATTGGGATAGCTATCAGGTGGCTATCCACTGGTTTGAGAAATGGGGTTTCTGGGCAGTCATCATTGCCGGGTTTTCGCCTATCCCTTACAAAGTATTCACAATAGCCGCTGGTACATTATCCATGGCCTTGCTGCCATTCAGCCTGGCATCGCTGATAGGCCGCGGTTCGCGCTTTTTTCTTGTTGCCGGCCTCATGGCCTGGGGCGGGCCACGTATGGAAGCCTTGCTACACAGATATGTTGATCGCATCGGATGGGCAACCGTGGCCTTGCTGGTAGTGGGTTTACTGATTTATCAGGGTTAACCGCCATGCAAAGCACACCCAGCATCCTGCATAGCCCGCAGGCAACGTATATTTGCCGACGGATTACCAGCCCTTGAAAGCGAATCACCCTGAGGTCCCTGTCGAGAAACCTGGCTTGCACCCACGTAACAAACATAAGGGGCGCTACGACTTTGATCGCTTAATTCAGGCCAGCTCTGATTTGGCGCACTTTGTGAAGCTCAATGCCTACCGCGAGGCCTCTATAGACTTTGCTGATGCGGACGCCGTACAAGCCCTCAACCGGGCTTTACTGAAAAACTATTATGATATTTCGGGCTGGGACATCCCTCCCCAGTACCTATGCCCGCCTATTCCTGGGCGGGCAGACTATCTGCACCACATGGCTGACCTGTTGGCCGTCACTCATCAGGGTACGATTCCGCATGGCTTATCTGTTCGCGTGTTAGACATCGGTGTCGGCGCCAACACCATCTATCCGCTCATTGGTCACCGCGAATATGGCTGGCAGTTCGTGGGGACAGACATCGATCCTATCGCCCTGAGTAATGCACAGCATATCCTTGAGGCCAATCCCGGACTGCAAGATTCAATAACACTGCGCTTGCAAACTTCACCTACAGCCATATTCAACGGGGTTATGCAGCCTGATGAGTTCTTTGAATTCAGCTTGTGCAACCCGCCTTTTCACGCATCACTTGATGAAGCCAGCGCGGGTACGCGACGGAAATGGCGGGGTCTGGATAAGAATAAAGGTAATACTCGCGGCAAAAACCATACGCGCTCCCAAGAGGCAATACTCAATTTCGGCGGCCAATCTGCGGAGCTATACTGTGAAGGTGGTGAAGAAGCTTTCATTAACCGTATGATCAGCGAAAGCGCACAGTTTGCGGGTCAATGCTTATGGTTTACCACCCTGGTATCAAAGGCTAGCAGCCTGCCAGGCATTTATCGTGCACTTAAAAAGGTAAACGCGCAGACCGTGAAAACCATTAATATGGCACAAGGACAAAAAAGAAGCCGTGTCGTTGCCTGGACTTTCCTTACTCCTGCTCAGCAACTAGTCTGGCGCAATAGTCCCAGGCAGGCCACATGACAGTCGAGTCCATAGATAGGGTTATCAGAGATATCAAAGATGGTAAATGAAATAGAACAAGCAATGACACCACAGAAGCCTGGCGAAAGTACGCCGGGCACTCTTGATTCTCTACTCCGTAGCATGCGTAGCCAAAGCGACTTTCCGGCGCTATCTTCCACTATCAGCGAGATCAACAAGATTGTGGACGATGAGTCGGCAAGCACCAGCTTGCTGGCACAAAGCATTTTGCAGGATTTTGCACTGACGAACAAACTGCTGAAACTGGTTAATACGGTTACCTATGGCCAGTTTGGAGGCAAGATTAACACCATTTCTAAAGCCGTGGTGATACTGGGTTTTGAAACGGTACGCAATGTCGCCATGACGCTGATCCTGTTGGATTTTTTACAGAACAAAGCCCAGGCTGCACAGCTCAAGGACGATGTACTGGCCTCATTTTTCGCCGGGATAGTCGCTGCGCAGTTCTCCAGCGGGCAAAATATCAGGGACGCAGAAGAAGCCATGATCTGCTCGATGTTCCGCAATCTGGGCAAATTGCTGGCAAGTTTCTATTTTTTCGAAGAGAGTCAGCGTATCGCCCTACTCACGGAACAAGGCGCCACAGAAGACAAGGCAGCACTCGAAGTACTGGGTATCACCTATAACGACCTCGGCATCGGCCTCGCCAAAAGCTGGAGTTTTCCACCTCGCCTTATCCTGGGTATGCGCAAGCTTTCTGGCGACAAAATCGCTAAACCACGCGGAGAGATGGAGCATCTGTCGGTCACTGTCAACCTGGCCCATGAGCTGTGCACTATCGCCCGCAATGGTGATGTAGCGGACAAACCGAAAGAGCTGAAGCGGCTGGCAAAACGTTATGAAGATGCTATCAGCATTTCAGAATTACAACTCCGCAAGGCCATGGAAAACGGCCTGCGCGAACTTACCTCACGCGCGCGCATTATCAATCTGGATCTGGCAAAGAGTATGCTGGTGAATCGAGTCCATAACTGGGTAGGTGCAAAATCCGATATAGAGATTGAGCAAAAACCTGCTGAATCTGACAGCCTGTCAGGGATTACCCAACTGGGCATGGAAAATCAGCATGAACATGCAGGTGCCGCGGTAAAAATTGATCCGGAAACCATACTAACTGAGGGCATCCAGGAGATCACCAATACACTGGTGGATGACCACAAGTCGAATGACATTATACAAATGGTGCTGGAGACCATGCATAGGGGCATGGGCTTTAACCGTACTATGTTTCTTGCACGCGACATCTCCAGCCAGAAAATGACCGCGCGTTTCGGTTTTGGCCAGGATGCGGATAGCGTCATACAAAAATTTCACTTCAGCCTGGACTTTGCTCCCGATGTATTTCATCTGGCGATCAGCAAAGGGGCGGACCTGCTGATTGAAGATATCATGGCAGAAAATATTGCCGGCAAGATTCCCAACTGGTATCGGCAGGCAGTCACTTCGCAGAGCTTTTTATTGTTGCCGGTGATGATTAAAGATAAGCCAGCAGGCCTTTTCTATGCGGATATGGAACAAGCTAATGCAATGCAGGTATCACAGCGGCAACTTTCGTTGTTACGTACCCTGCGTAATCAGTGCGTACTCGCCATCAAGCAGAAAAATTGAAACCTTAATACCGCTCATCCTGTCAGTACTGTTAGTAACCTCATTTTTGAAGGAGTGTCCATGTCTAACGGAATGATGGAAGCAAAAACAATCACAACCTCTATTGCAGCCTCAGCAACCAACGTTTACGATTTTACCGCCAACCCTGAAAATCTACCTCAGTGGTCGCCAACCTTGTGCCAGTCGATCTCGCAAGCAGATGGCGAATGGATTGCAGAGTCGCCATTGGGTCCTGCAACGGTGATTTTTGTACAGAGCAACACCTTCGGAGTGCTTGACCATATAGTCAGGATGTCATCCTCGCTAGAGGTCTACAATGCGATGCGGGTGATACCGAATGGGACTGGTAGTGAGGTGATTTTTACATTATTTCAGACCGCGAGCATGTCTGATGAGCAATTTTCGGAAAATGCAGCCCATGTACAAAGCGATTTGAACATGCTGAAAGAAGCCATAGAAACTATCTACACAGACAGCCAATAACTATAAGGCAGCAGGCGAGTGTAATTGCAGCGCCCAGGCCTGGCTTATTTACTGGTCTTGATATCCAGTTGCTTTAGCTTGCGGTAAAGATGTGTGCGTTCAAGCTCCACAGCCTCTGCGACTTTGCTCATATTTTTGCCGGCCTTGGCGATATGGTGATCAAAGTAAATACGCTCAAAGGCATCACGCGCTTCTCGCAGCGGCAAATCCAGATTGAAGACAAGCTGCTTGCCTGCATTGTTATTCAACCCATTAGCTGATGCTGGCTGAAAGGCCGTAAATTGCTCCAATACGCGACTGACATCTTCAAGGGTTATTTTCTCACTCAAGCTGGTTTGCATGAGGTTGCGTATCACGCTATCCAATTGCGCAAGATTGCCCGGCCAGTCAGCATTACGCAATGCGTTCAATGCCGCCACATCAAATTCGCGATATGGGGTCTCGCTGGTTTCCACTAACAACATAGCCATAGAGCGTGCCAGGTCGGGGATATCCTCCCGGTGATCCGCCAGATTCGGGATGCGTAATGAGCTCACCGACAGAGCCTGCAGCAGCCCATTGTCAAAGCGCCCATCAGTTACCAGTTGCGGCAAGGCTTGTGAAGTAGCACAAATCAACCTGGTCCCAAATTTCTCCACCTTGGCCAGCAATACCAACAAGCCTTTTTGTTGGGTCTTATTCAGCTCAGCCACTTCCGGGATAAATAGCAGGCCATCACCCACCTGCTCCAGAATTTCCAGGGGTGCCTCCGCCAGCTGGTCATGTTCGGAAAGCGCTAGCCACCGCGAGCCCGGTTGATGCAGGAATTTGGCACAAAGCTCAGTGCCGCTGCCTTGCTCCCCTATCAGCAGCAAAGGTGCCTTGACCAACGAAATTTGCTCCAGACGCTGGCGCAGTTCGGTTATCACAGAGCTCTTGCCCAGATTAAACAGGCTCATATCTGACTTTGGCAGTTGCTCTCCATGCTTAAGTGCCGCTGACACGGTCTTGAGCAGCTTTTGCAAGGCAATGGGCTTTTCCAGGAAGTCAAAAGCGCCTATGCGCGTTGCCTCCACCGCAGTATCAATAGTGCCATGCCCGGACATCATCACCACCGGCATGGTCAGCAAGCCGCCATTACCCCACTCCTTAAGCAGGGTAATGCCGTCACAATCTGGCATCCAGATATCGAGCAATACCAGATCCGGACGTGCCAGTTGCCGCAATTCGCGAGCCTCAGCAGCATTTTCCGCCAGGCGCACGTGATACCCCTCATCTTGCAGGATATCCCTTAACAGTTCGCGTATGCCTATCTCGTCATCCACCACGAGTACTTGTCTTGCTGTCATTGCTTATCCGCCCTCTTCGCAGTTACCGGTAGCGTCACCACCACTCTGGCGCCGCCCTGGTCTGAATTTTCTATTTTTATATGTCCCTTGTGCTCTTCCACGATTTTTTTCACGATCGCCAAACCTAAGCCTGTGCCATGACGTTTAGTGGTCATATAAGGCTCAAAGGCACGTGAAATTGTCTCCAGGGGAAAGCCCTCACCATTATCCATTACTGTTAATTTTACCTCAGCCTCCTGCATCGAGGTATTGATAGTAATCAAGCCATCCGGTCGGCCTTCCAAAGCATCCTGTGCATTCTGCAGCAGATTGTGCAACACCTGCCTGAGCATGGTGGCATCGCCCAGCACCGGCGGTAAATGCTCAGCCAATACAACCTCAATACGCGCGCCGGCCGACTCATACAATGCCAGCACGTCCTCAATCAGGCGTGTCAGATCCACCTGGCTTAGGTTTAGTGCGGGGGCACGGGCATACTCACTAAATTCATTTACCATGGTTTTCATGGCGCCGACCTGGGCGACTATGGTATCCGTCGCACGCTTCAGCATGTCCGCGTCTGTGCCGGTCAGCTTGGATGACAGTTTATGTTCCAGCCGTTCGGCAGATAACTGGATTGGCGTAAGCGGGTTCTTGATCTCATGTGCCAGGCGCCTGGCGACTTCACCCCAGGCAGCATCCCGTTGCGCCTGCACCATGGTGGTAATGTCATCGAACACGGCCAGAAAACCACTATCTGCGCTATACGGTAGACGGGTGCCCCGCAATAGCACTACACGGTTACCTTGGGCGGTGACAATTTCCATCTGCTCCTGCCATTCGCCGTCCTTGTTCTCTTCAAAGCGGGCCTGCACTGCATCAACAAAATTCTTGAGTGCAGGATACTCATCACGAACCCGTGAAAAAGGCAGGTCTGCGAAATGACCTAGCGACACGCCCAGAATATTGGATGCGGCCACATTGTAAGTGCGTAACTCACCACGGTCGTTCAGTGCCAGCACCCCAGACGACAGGTGTGCCAATATCGTTTCCAGATAACCCCGGGCTGCCTCGACGCGTGCACGATTGCGATTTGCCGCCTGCGTGGCCTCACTCAGCTGGGTGGTCATGCTGTTGAATGATTGCACCAGCACCCCCAGCTCGTCATTGCCATGCACCGGCAGCATGGTGCCGTAATCACCACGCGCAATGGCTCGCGTACCTTCCGCCAGCAATCCCAGTGGGGCGGACAGGCGCCGACTCAACACAAAGGCAATGGATATGGACGAAAGCATGGCCAGCATCAACACCAGTGTTAGCGTCAGCGCAAAAACCTCTTTCAAGGATTCGCGACTTAGTGATAGCTCCTGATAATCCTGGTATACCTCCTGCACCGACTCCGCCGTATTGGATAGTGCCTTGGGTACAGGCTGCAGCAATTGCAAAATGCGCGTCTCTCCGCCGAAGTCCGAGGTCGTCATCGGGGCAAGGACGCGCAAATACAGCCCCTTACCCAGGATAGGTTCTATGGTGCCATAAACGTGCTGGCGCGCCTGGCGCAACTGGGGAATGCTGGGCAATTCAGGCAGGAAACTTGAGGGATCGCCGCTGGAAAACGCCAGAATACGGCCTTGTAAAGTTAGCAGCACCGCATCCTGCACTCCGCTTTTTTCGCGCAGATCGTTAAGTACCGTCAATTGTGTGCTATTGGGTTGAAAAGCCAGGCTCAAAGCCATGCTCTCACCTTTTTTCTCGATATCGGCAAGCATGATATCCAGCGCACTTTGACCTAGACGCAAACCGCCCTCCAGCGCTGCTTCCACCTTGACGTTAAACCAGGACTCTATTGAGCGAGTAAGGAAGTTGACTGACACCGCATAAACGATTACGCCGGGGATAATTGCCATCAGCGCGAATCCGCCCAATAGTCGCAACGTGAGGCGACTGCCTATAACGCGCTCGCGCATCTGCCGGTACAGTCGCCATAACTGCATGCCGACAAGAATGACCAATGCCGACGCGAGCACAATATTAAGGACCAGCAAAATCGTGTAATGATTACTAGTAGCGGCAGTGTTGGCGCTAGCCTGGGACAACAGGTACAGTAAGACCGCACCTAGCAACGCCGAGAGAAATACGATGTATCTCATGTTGACTGCTGGGCCTGCCTAAAACGCAAAGGCCGGAGTCCAGCGATAGCGTTGTGAGACCATTTCCCAGTTTTCGGAGCCCAGAGCCTCTACCTGCAATGGCTTGGGTAATTGAGAATGATCTAATCGCACACGCAATGCTGCATTGTAGGCCTCACCTTTTTTCAGTAGCGCCTTTTCGAGCACAACCCAGTCACGCACACGAGAAAGATCTTCCTTGGCTTCGTGCAAGGTGGAAAATGCCTGTTGGTGGCTTTCACGATTAATCAGGTATTGACGCGACAAGGCATGATAACTGAGCATGACGCGCGTGCTCGCGGTGACGACTTCATCATCAAACCAGTAGCGACGTGGCGATACCACTTGAAATTCAATCAGGAAAGTCAGCGGAACGCCTTTATTAAGCGCCTCTTCCACTACAGAACTAAAGTTGATATCCAGAACCGCGCTCAGTGCATAAGCATCGTCTGCTGGCACCAGATCGGCCGCTTTGATATTGAGATAACTGCTTGCCGCCAGGATATAACTAGCGAAAAACAATGAGAAAGCAGTAGTTGCCCATATTTTCAACAGCCGGGCGCTTAAAAACCGTGGCAGTTTATTTTTTTTGCAATAGTGCGTAAAAAAAGCCGTCATGTTCTGCACAGGGAAGTAGTTGTCCGTCTTGTATGTTAGCTGATTTTAAACTGGCCAGCGGTAATTGTTCTGCATCCGCCTGCTCTCCCAGGAAACGCTCTATTTGACGTTGATTTTCTTCATGAAATACTGAGCACGTCACATAAAGCAATTTACCACCCTTTGCCAATAGCCGCCACATTCCTGGCAAAATCACTGCCTGCTGCTTGGTAAACGAGCCGATATCTGCTTCACGCCGTAACCACTTGATATCTACATGACGCCGTACGATGCCAGATGCCGTGCAGGGTACATCGGCCAAAATACGGTCAAAGGGTTTACCATCCCACCACTTGTCAGATGCGGCATCGCCCACCAGCAAATCCGCCTTGAGCTTGAGTCGCTGTAAATTGTCCCGCGTACGTTGCAAGCGAATTTCATCGCTATCTACTGCAGTCATAGCGACATCGGCCGCTTCCAGTATATGCCCGGTTTTGCCGCCAGGGGCGCAACAGGCATCCAGCACACGCATGCCATCGTGTACATCGAGCAAGTCTGCAGCGAACTGAGCACCATAGTCCTGAACTGATACATCGCCCTCAAAGAAACCGGGAATCTGCCCCACGTGAATTGCTTTGGTCAGCATCAAGGCCTGACCGCCCAGCAAGGTGGACTCTATGCCCTGGTCAACTAGTTTTTGCTGATAGTCTGCAACTGAGTTCTGACGTTGATTAACGCGCAGCGTCAGTGGCGGATGCTGATTTCCAGCGACCAGCATGCCCTGCCAATGCAGCGGGTATTGTGTCTTGAGCTTGTTGATCCACCATTTTGGGTAAGAGTAGGTGGCGACTTCGTTATCTGCAACCTTTTGCATCAAGGCTTCGCGTTGCCGCAAGAAATTGCGTAATACCCCGTTCACCAAGCCTTTTGCCCAGGACTTCCCGGAACGGCTGGCTACTTTTACCGCCTGATCCACCACGGTATGCGGCGCGGCCTTGTCATGCTGCAACTGGTAAACTGCTACCAGCAACAGGCAATGCAAACGCTCGTCTTGCAAGGGCTTCTCCAGCAATTGCGTCAGCAGCGCCTGTATTTGCCCATAAAAACGTAGCGTGCCGTAGCTCAGATCTTGCGCTACCGCACGCTGTTGTGGGGTGATGTCGGCATGGGTACGGAAAATAGCTTCCAGGCCGGTGTTAAGGTTACGCCCTGCAAATACCTGCTGGACGGCCTCAGCCGCCAGTTGCTGGGAGATATTCAACGAACCATCGCCATCAGCCGGGAAATTCGTTCTTCGGTTTGCGGATGGGTACTAAAGAGGCCTTTAATGCCGTCTGCGGATAATGGATTGATAATCATCATTTGTGCTGTTTCCGGGTGCATTTCTGCGGTTTCAAGTGGTATCTGGTGTGCATAGTCATGTATCTTCTTCAAGGCTGCAGCCAACGCTGCGGGGTCGCCGCTGATTTCAGCGCCGCCCTTGTCAGCCTCGAACTCTCGTGCACGCGAGATCGCCATCTGTATCAGCATGGCGGCAAATGGCGCCACGATCATGATCAGGATAGCCACAGCAGGATGCACATTGCGGTCACGTCCGCCGCCCGAAAACAGCATACCGAACTGTGCGATAGAAGAGATCGCACCAGCGACTGTGGCTGAAATAGTGGAAATCAGTGTATCCCGGTGCTTAACATGTGTCAGTTCGTGCGCCATTACACCGCGCAGTTCGCGTTCGCTCAATATGCGCATGATGCCGGTGGTAGCTGCCACTGCTGCATGCTCAGGGTCGCGCCCGGTGGCAAACGCATTGGGCTGGGCCTCATCTATGATATACACCTTGGGCATAGGCAGTTGAGCGTTCTGCGCCAGTTCTCGCACCATGCGATAAAACTGGGGTGCACTGTTCTCGTCCACCTCCTGGGCGTTGTACATTTTGAGTACCGCCTGGTCGGAGAACCAGTATGCGTAGACATTCATGGCGGCAGCCAGCCCCAAGGCAATCAACATGCCACCCGCACCACCTAATGCGGCACCCACCATACCGAACAGCACAACGATACCTGCCATCAAGATGGTTGTTTTGAACCAGTTACCTGCCATTTGCTACCTCTTCGTCAATCCTGAAAATGCCTTCAGTCGTTTGCTTAGATGGGGCCTAGTCTCAAAAATTCAATGCACTAAAAATTCAAGACTCATGACACGCTCAGCTAAAGCACTGGCCTAGCGTTATTGCACGTCCAGCTAAAAAGTCGCGCGCACGCATACGTTTACCGCCCGGCATTTGCAGCTCTTCTATGTTCAACAGCCCTTCTCCGCATCCGACCACAATACCATCTGCAACCTCCACTACAGTGCCGGGCACGGCCTTTCCTGCTACGGATGTCGCCATCCAGATACGGCATATCTCGCCATTCAGCTGCGCATGCGCCACCGGAAAAGGATTGAAAGCGCGCACCTGACGCGACAACTCAATGGCGCTTTTATTCCAGTCTATAGCCGCTTCCGATTTCTGCAACTTGGCAGCGTATGTCACCAGCGACTCATCCTGCGGAGTTGCCTGCAGGCCTCCCTCAGCGGCAAGCTTGGCCATGGCACCCACCATCAAATCAGCGCCTATTTGTGCCAAGCCATCGTGCAAAGTTTGCGCGGTATCTCGCTCTGTTATCGGCAATACACCCGTGCTGATCATAGCTCCTGCATCCAGCGCAGGAACCACTTCCATAATGGTGACGCCGGTTTCCTTGTCGCCCGCCAGTATCGAACGCTGGATAGGCGCCGCACCACGCCAGCGCGGCAGTAATGAGGCATGGATATTAAAACAACCCTTACGCGGCATATTTAACACATTGGTGGGAATGATCAGCCCATAAGCCGCCACGATCAAGACATCAGCATTTTCTGCTGCAATACGTGCCTGCACAGACTCGTCCTTCAAGGTCTCAGGTTGGAATACCGGGATATGATGTTGCAAAGCCAGCTCTTTCACGGGGCTAGGCCTCAGCTTCATGCCCCGTCCCGCAGGCCGATCTGGCTGAGTAAGCACTAACGTTACCTGATGCCCGGCAGCGACCAGCGCGCTAAGTGCAGGCACCGCAAACTCCGGTGTGCCTGCAAAGATAATACGTAATGGTTCCACTACCTGCCTCGCTGACGCTTTTGCATCTTGTTCTTGATACGGGTTTGTTTTAACGGCGACAGATATTGCACAAAAACCTTGCCAAGCAGGTGATCCATTTCATGCTGGACACAGACTGCAAGCAACCCTTCCGCTTCCAGTATAAAGGGTTTCCCATCCCGGTTTAAAGCTTCTACCGTGATTTTTTCGGCGCGTGTCACCATGTCGTAAATTCCAGGCACTGACAGGCAACCCTCCTCGTAATCCTGCGTGCCGCAACTGGCGATGAGTTTAGGGTTAATGAAAACCTGTAACTGGTTTTTGTTTTCACTGATATCAATAATGATAATCTGCTGATGGACATCCACCTGTGTCGCCGCCAAACCTATGCCTGGTGCGTCATACATGGTTTCCGCCATGTCGTCGATCAAGCGTCGGATAGTGGCATCCACCTCTTTGACAGGCTTGGCGATTGTATACAAACGCGGGTCTGGATAATTGAGTATGTTTAAGATTGCCATATTAAAGAAATTGCCATAAAAGCTTGATTGTTGAATGAATTACATGCAAAATTTAATGCAACTTCGCGGATATTTAACCTGCGTTATTACGATAAGAGTCATAAAGGGGTCTTCAGCATGTTTCGATACATTATAACGCCGCTATTAATTTGTTGCCTGACAGCACATGCAGCGGCAGACCCCCTGAAGAAAGATGATATACAGCTGCAACCCAACCACCCAGACCGCCATGTGGTGGTTAAAGGGGATACGCTGTGGGACATTTCCGGCAAGTTCCTCAAGAACCCATGGTTATGGCCTAAGGTATGGCAGATGAATCGCGCACAGATCAAGAACCCACACCTGATTTATCCCGGCGATGTAGTATTTCTGGATATGAGCAGTGGCAAACCACAGCTGCGCCTGCTACGTGAAACCGTCACATTGCAACCAGGCGCTCGTGAAGAAGCCCTGAATAAGGAAGCTATCCCATCGATTTCGCCCAGTATTATCGCACCATTCCTAACCCGCCCACTAGTCATTGAGAAGGGCGAACTGGATAACTCGCCATCCATTATTGCCGGACAAGATAATCGCGTCATATTAAGCCCTGGCAGTCGCATCTATATCAACAAAATCGAAGAAGGCGCCGGTCTATCCTGGAATGTTTATCGCCCAGGTAAGAATTTAATTGATCCTGACACCAAAGAAGTACTGGGCACTGAGGCTATCTACCTGGGAGATGCAGAACTCACCAAATATGGCGAGCCTGCAAGTGGCACGGTTGTATCAGCAAAGGAGGAGATTTTCGCCAAGGACAAACTGATACTGGTGCCACAGACCATGGAGTTCAGTTACGCACCTCATGCACCCGAGGCGGAGATTAGCGGACGCATCATCTCGATCAACGGCGGCCTGGCTGAAACCGGTCGCAACTCCATCATTGCGATTAACCGCGGCACAGCCGAGGGAATTGAGATAGGCCATGTGTTGGCCATTAACCGTCAGGGTGCTTTGATTAAAAATCCAAATGCACCCAAACCCAAGGGAAGATGGGAAGAGTTCAAAGACACCCTGAAGGTCGACCCGAGCAGACGCCTGCTGGATTACTCTAAGAGTGACAAGGACGCAAAAGAGCAAGCCAAAGAGGATGAAACCAGCGGCGCCTACATGCGACTACCTAACGAGCGCGTTGGTCTGGTCATGATATTCCGCACCTTCGACAAGGTGTCGTACGGTCTCATTATGCAGGCAACTGAGCCTGTGAGAGTACTTGATGTGGTGGAGAAGCCTTAAAACACTAAAGCCTGCTCACACTCATGGCATCCACAGCTGATGTATCCACAACAGAAAATGATGTTGCGCTGTGGATATGCCTGACGCAGATACATGGGTTGGGCTCACAGGGCTTATGTAAACTACTACACACTTTTGGCAGCCCTGAACAAATTTATGGCGGAAGCCTCCATCAGCTTTCCGCCATTGTCTCAGAGCCCATAGCCAAGCAAATTAGCGCCGGCCCAGACCTGGCAAGCGCAGCACCCACCATGAAATGGCTGGAGCAAGCCAATAACTTCGTGATTACCCTGGCCGATGCTGCCTATCCACGCGCCCTGCTGGAAATCCCAGACCCGCCGCCTATCCTGTATGCCAAAGGCCATCTGCACTGGCTGAACTCGCGTGCTATCGCTGTGGTAGGCAGCCGTAACGCATCACATCAAGGCGAAAAAAATGCCGAGGATTTTTCACAGGCCTTATGCCAGCAAGGATTTACCATTGTCAGCGGCATGGCACTTGGTATTGATGGTGCAGCCCACCGCGGTGCACTAAAAGCCAATGGTGCCACCATTGCGGTGGTTGGCACAGGGCTGGATATTGTTTATCCAGCCAGGCATCGTGAACTTGCTCACCACATCGTTGAACGTGGAGTGATTATTTCCGAGTTTGCACTTGGCACACCCTCTCGCGCGCAAAACTTTCCGCGCCGAAATCGTATCATTAGCGGGCTTGGATTAGGCTGTTTAGTTGTAGAGGCCAACGTGCAGAGTGGCTCACTTATTACAGCCAGACTAGCTGCCGAACAGGGCCGTGAAGTCTTTGCCATTCCTGGTTCGATACATTCACCCACGTCCAAAGGTTGTCACGAACTGATTAAACAGGGTGCCAAGCTTGTAGACAACATTAAAGATATTCTTGATGAGCTGAGCACCAACATGCAGGAAGCATTGCCTGAAAGCCCCGCCGATACCGCTTTACAAGAGGATCCCTTGTTGAAATGCATAGGTTATGACCCTGTCAGCATGGAGTCCCTAGTTGAACGCAGTGGCTTGACGAGCGAGCACCTTTCCGCCATGCTGTTGGTGCTGGAGTTAGAGAATAAAGTAGCCTCTTTACCAGGGGGTCGTTACCAGCGTATCGCCTAATTTTAATTTTTGGCTAACTTTTAGGGTGCTTCTAAAAATTCAGAATTCTAAGCGATCAATAAAACAGAAATATCGTGACTGAGTTGGAATCTTTAGGGGCGCCCGGAATGGGGAATCCATGTTCGAAGTCTTGGTTTACATGTTTGAAAATTACTTTGAAGTCGATATACGTCCCGACCAAAACACACTCGCAAAAGAACTATTCGCTGCTGGCTTTGATACCGATGACATCAATGGTGCTTTTGACTGGTTCACAGCACTGGAAGAAATGACCGAGCAGGCCAGCAATGCTTCAGCAGGACATGGCTTGGGCATGCGCATTTATGCCGAGATTGAAACCAAGAAAATCAGCTCGGAAAGCCTGAGTTTCATGATGTTTCTGGAACAAGCCAATATACTCAACCCCAGCCAGCGCGAACTGGTGATAGACCGCGCCATGGCGTTGCCTCAGCCAGAAGTCAGCATAGAGGAAACGCGCTGGATCGTGCTGATGGCCTTATGGAATCAAGGCAAAGCAAATGACTACCTGTTCGTAGAAGATGCAGTGTTTGGCGACAATAGCCCAACCCTGCACTAACTGCCCGCCGCTTTAGAAATTACCCGCCAAGTGCTAGTTAGCGCTTGGCGCCCAAGCCAATGTTATTGGCTATAGTCGTGATAATCCCAGCCTGATTCAATGTATAGAAATGCAAGCCCGGCGCACCTGCAGCCAATAACTTTTCACAAAGCCTTGTTACGACTTCCACCCCCAGCTCACGAATCGAAGCAATATCATCGCCGTAATCCTGCAACCTGAGTCGCAGCCAGCGAGGAATCTCCGCCCCACACACATCTGAAAAGCGCGATAGCTGCGTGATGTTGTATATCGGCATAATGCCGGGCACTATCGGGATAGTGATGCCAAGTGCGTTGCACTGATCGATAAACTGGAAGTAAGCGTCAGCATTATAAAAGTACTGGGTAATAGCAGCATTGGCACCGGCATCGACCTTGCGCTTGAAATACTTTAAATCTGAAGCAGGTGAGCGTGATTCGGGATGAAACTCTGGATATGCTGCGACTTCTACCTGGAACAGGTCGCCCGTCTCTTGGCGAATGAATGCCACCAACTCATCGGCATGACGAAAATCACCCGTGCTCGCCTCTCCTGAAGGCAGATCACCACGCAAAGCCACCAGGCGGCGAATGTCATGCTTGCGATACTCAGTCAGCAAAGCGACGATTTCTTCTTTACTGGAAGAAATGCAGGAGATATGCGGTGCAGCTTCCAGGCCTTCACTTTGAATTTCCAGCACGGTTTCTAGCGTACGATCACGTGTAGAGCCACCGGCACCGAAGGTAACAGAGAAAAATTTAGGTTGTAACAGCGTCAATTGCTTGCGCGTCTCACGCAGCTTGGCGGTACCCTCCACCGTTTTGGGAGGGAAGAATTCAAAACTGATCATAGGTTTTTTTATATTATTCATTAATAGTTACCAGTGCTGCAGTCAATCACCCAGCACCAGGGCAGATAGTGCCCAGGAGATCAGGCTATACAGCAATGCTCCCAATATACCCGCCAGCAGGCTAGTCACCTCAAAGCCTTGCAGCAGATGCCCAACGAAAAAGAACAACAGCCCGTTAATCACAAAGATGAATAGACCCAAAGTCAGAATAGTCACTGGTAAGGTCAGCAGCACCAATACCGGCTTGATTAAAATATTGACCAGACCAATCACCGCTGCGGCAATCAATGCGGCAGTGAAGCCCGCCACATGTATGGAAGGCAACAAGTAAGCCACAGCCAATAAGGCTAATGCATTCAACAACCAGGCTATGAGCAACTTCATAACTACTCCTTCGACAAGGCAACAGCCGGCACCCGAAACCTCCGGATGCCAGCTTGCTCGTGATTAGTAACGATAGCTATCTGGCTTGTAAGGGCCTTGTTTCGATACACCAATATAGGCAGCTTGCTGATCGGTCAACTCGGTCAACCTTGCATTAAGCTTTTTCAATTGCAGCACGGCAACTTTCTCATCCAGATGCTTGGGCAAGGTGTAAACGCCAACCGGATATTGCTCCAGATTGGTGAATAGCTCGATCTGCGCAATCGTCTGGTTAGCAAATGAGGAACTCATCACATAACTTGGGTGACCAGTACCACAACCCAGATTCACCAGGCGGCCTTTAGCCAGCAGGATGATTTTTTTGCCATCAGGGAAAATCACGTGATCAACCTGCGGCTTGATTTCATCCCACTCGTATTTTTCAAGTGAAGCCACATCGATCTCATTGTCAAAGTGGCCGATGTTGCAGACTATTGCCTGGTCTTTCATCTTGGCCATATGGTCATGTGTAATGACATGATAGTTGCCTGTTGCCGTGACGAAAATATCGGCATGCTCGCAAGCGTAATCCATCGTCACAACACGGTAGCCTTCCATCGCTGCCTGCAGTGCACAAATCGGGTCGATTTCAGTCACCCATACCTGGGCAGACAAGGCGCGTAGTGCCTGGGCAGAACCTTTACCCACATCGCCATAACCTGCAACAACCGCGACTTTACCTGCCACCATCACATCGGTGGCACGCTTGATACCGTCAACCAGCGACTCACGGCAGCCATACAGGTTGTCGAATTTAGATTTGGTCACAGAATCGTTTACGTTGATAGCCGGGAAAGCGAGACGGCCTTCTTTATGCATCTGATACAAACGATGCACACCGGTAGTGGTTTCTTCTGTCACGCCCTTGATATGCGCCAGACGTGTTGAATACCAGGTTGGATCAACCGCCAGTTTCGCCTTGATGGCGTTGAACAAGCAGACTTCCTCTTCTGAACCAGGGCTGCTCAGTAATGACAGGTCTTTTTCGGCATTAGTCCCCAGATGCAGCAACAAAGTAGCATCGCCGCCATCATCCAGAATCATGTTGGTGTAACCACCATCGGCCCACTCAAATATGCGATGGGTGTAATCCCAATACTGCTCGAGGGTCTCACCCTTCACGGCAAATACTGGTGTACCGCCTTCAGCAATGGCTGCCGCGGCATGATCTTGGGTTGAGTAAATGTTGCAGGAGGCCCAGCGCACGTCTGCACCCAGATCCTTCAGGGTTTCGATCAGCACAGCTGTCTGGATGGTCATGTGCAAAGAGCCGGTAATACGCGCGCCTCTTAATGGCTTGGTGAGTGCATACTCTTCGCGAATTGCCATTAATCCCGGCATTTCAGTTTCAGCAATGGCAATCTCTTTGCGACCCCAGGCAGCAAGGCTCAAATCGGCAATAACATAGTCTTTGATGTCAGCCACAGTATTCATGTTGTGTATCCTTGAATTTGTGGCCGGAGGGAAGGGGCTGGGAAGGTCGTAAATTTACTATTACAAGACACTTGGCTCACCCACATCCCGTGTCCGGCACGGGTTAGTTAAGGTGAGCGCCGTTTACTGCATTTTTCCGAGCCTGGGAGAAAGTCTCTCGCAGCGCTCCTCGGAATACCTTGATTATACGCGATATTTTCTCGCGTACAAATTAAAGCTTTTAAAACCTGATACGTTGAACTTGATCAACATCCTGCACTCCCCCTAGTTTCGGGAGTGGAGGATAAGCACTAAACAGCAGCTTTTAATGCAGCAGCTTTATCTATAGCTTCCCAGCTGAACTCTGGTTCATCACGTCCAAAATGGCCATATGCCGCAGTTTTCTGGTAAATCGGGCGTAACAGATCCAGCATTTTCACAATACCTTTAGGACGCAAGTCGAAATGCTCAAGTACCAGTTGGGTAAGCACTTCATTAGAAACCTTGCCGGTACCGTAGGTTTCCACCATGACACTGGTAGGCTTGGCCACACCAATGGCATAGCTCACCTGTACCAAACAACGTGATGCCAGGCCTGCAGCTACGATATTTTTGGCGACATAGCGGCCTGCATAGGCAGCAGAACGGTCCACCTTGGATGGATCCTTGCCCGAGAACGCGCCACCACCGTGAGGAGCTGCGCCGCCGTAGGTATCGACGATAATCTTGCGACCAGTTAAACCGCAATCCCCTTGCGGGCCACCGATAACGAAACGGCCAGTAGGGTTGACCAGATATTTGATATCACCCTTGATCAGCTCCTTGGGCAATACCGGCTTGATGATTTCCTCAATGACCGCTTCACGTATCGCATCCAGTTCCATCTCAGGGGCATGCTGGGTAGAAACTACGACGGTATCAATCGCATGCGGCTTACCATCCACGTACTTGATCGTTACCTGGGATTTGGCATCAGGGCGCAACCAAGGCAGGCGGCCATCCTTGCGCAATTGTGACTGACGCTCCATCAGGCGGTGTGACAGCCAGATCGGCAAAGGCATCAACTGCGGCGTTTCATCGCACGCATAGCCAAACATCAAGCCCTGGTCCCCGGCACCTTGATCCAACGGGTCATCATGTGCACCATCCACGCCCTGGGCAATATCTGGCGACTGCTTGTCATACGCCACCAATACGGCGCAACCCCTGTAGTCGATACCATAATCGGTATTGTCATAACCGATACGCTTGATGGTTTCACGGGCGACCTTGATGTAATCGACATTCGCAGTTGTGGTGATTTCACCAGCCAGTACCACCAAGCCAGTATTCGTCAGGGTTTCTGCCGCTACGCGCGCAGTGGGATCCTGCGCCAGGATGGCATCAAGGATAGCATCGGAGATTTGATCCGCTACTTTGTCAGGATGGCCTTCGGATACGGATTCCGAGGTAAATAAATATTCACTCATGAGATAGTCTATCGTTTGCAAAAAGATTGCTAGAATAACAAATTACTCAGGGTTCAAAAAGAAATTCATGCTTACAGCATTACTGCGGATTTATGCCAGCCTGCCACTCCCCATGATTCATGCGCTTGGCATACTGATTGGCTGGATCATGTATCTGTTCGATAAAAAGTTTTCCAGGCGCGTCCGCAACAATCTGCTAACCGTCAACATTGCCCAAGATGGGCCAGCCCATCGCCAGTTAGTGCGGCTATCCATCAAAGAAACCGGCAAAGGTATTGCCGAGAGTTTCGCCATCTGGTTCAGGAATCCGACCTCAACCTTGAAGTGGGTCAAACGCTGTGACGGCTGGCAATACGTAGAAGCCGCCCTGGCCGAAAAACGCGGCATTATTTTCCTCACACCGCACCTCGGCTGCTTTGAAATCACGGCGCAATACTACGCCCAACAACACCCGATCAGCGTATTGTTTAAACCCACAGAACAAGGCTGGCTCGCCCCGTTGATTGAAGCCGGCCGTAGCCAGCGCCAGCTTAAACTTGCCCCCACCAACATGCGCGGCGTGCGCACCCTGCTAAAATCCCTGCGCAATGGCGAAGCGGTAGGCATCCTGCCAGATCAAGTGCCAGATCTGGGCGATGGCGTTTGGGCAGATTTTTTTGGCCAACCCGCTTACACTATGACCTTGGTAAGCAAACTGGCCGAAACCACCAATGCCACGGTGTTGCTGGCGTTTGGCGAAAGGCTGTCGTGGGGCAGAGGTTATATCATTCATATCGAGCCGCTCAACGCAGAAGCCACGCCGCAAAACATCAACCTTGGCATAGAGCGACTGGTACGCCAGCGCCCCGAACAATACTTATGGAGTTACAGGCGATTCAAACAGCCTTAAAAGTCACGTAAAGCATGCAAATTACATTTACCAAAATGCAGGGCATAGGCAACGATTTCGTTGTCATCGATAGCTACAGCCAGGATATTCATCTGAGCACCGAGCAGATACGCCAGCTTGCCGACAGGCACTTTGGTGTAGGCTGCGACCAGCTATTGCTGGTCGAGCGTCCTACCCAGCCCGATGTGGATTTCCGCTATCGCATATTCAACGCTGATGGCGGTGAGGTTGAGCAATGCGGCAATGGAGCGCGCTGCTTCGTACGTTTTGTGCATGACAAAGGCCTCACCCACAAAACCGAGATCAGCGTAGAAACTGCGCGCGGCGTCATTTACCTGACGCTGGAAGCCAACCAGCAGGTCACCGTGAATATGGGAGCACCCCGTTTTACCCCGGCCGACATCCCCTTTATCGCTGAGGAGGCCGCGCTTACCTACCCACTGGATGTGGCAGGCATGGCAGTCACTATTTCGGCCATTTCCATGGGCAACCCGCATGCCGTGCAAATCGTTGATAATGTCGATAGCGCACCCGTCGCACAGCAAGGGCCTATCATAGAGTCACACCCACGCTTTCCGCAGCGCGTGAATGCCGGGTTTATGCAGATTGTGGATCAGCATAACATCCGCCTGCGCGTGTTCGAGCGCGGCAGCGGAGAAACGCTGGCTTGCGGCAGCGGCGCCTGTGCTGCCGTGGTGGCAGGAATAAGCTCAGGATATTTGCAGTCGCCGGTCAAAGTCAGCATGCGGGGCGGAGAACTGTCGATACGCTGGGCTGGAGATAGCTCGCCGGTATGGATGACAGGGCCTGCCGAGCCGGTATTTGAAGGTACTATTCACCTTCAAAATTAACATTTAATACTTTATAAAAAATTTAGCGCGTACAAAATCATGACCGAAGGAATAACGATGGAAACTAGCCAGGCCCCTGAAGAACAAATCACCGCCTACCTGCGCAATAACCCGCAGTTTTTCGAGCAACACCCTGACCTGCTTGCCATGATGCATTTGCCCAGCCCACACGGTAGCGGCACCGTATCATTGGCCGAAAGGCAGCAACAAACGCAGCGCGACAAGATTCGGGCACTTGAAACAAAACTGTCGGACTTTTTGCAATACGGTCAGGAAAACGACACCATCAGCGCCAAGGTGCACCGATTGAGCCTGGGCCTGCTTGCTGCGCAACACTTCGAGGTGCTGGTACCCATACTCATGGAAACGCTGCGTGAGGATTTTGCTACGCCCCAGGCTGGTTCGCTCATGGCACTAGGGTCTACCCTGGATTCCTTGCGGGAAGACTTTGCCGTACCTTATGCCGGGTTGCGCATCTGGGCTACCCCTCAGAACAGCAACCATGTGGGTAACCCCGTTTTTCAGCCCGTGGATAAAGAACTCAGCCAATGGGCAGATGGGCTGGTTGAGCCTTACTGCGGCAACAAGCCAGGGCTCGATATTAATAGTTGGTTCGGTGAGAATGCCGCCCCCAAATCTTTCGCGCTGATTGCACTACGCGGCGAAAAAGTATTTGGCTTGCTTGCCATTGCCTCAGATGATGAAAAACGTTTTTATCCCGACATGGGCACCATGTACCTCAAACGTATAGGCGAACTGGTCAGTGCATCGCTGTTGCGCTATATCGGCTAAAAGATGCAGTGGATTATCTAGCTCCTTATCTCGATCACCTGACTTTTGAGCGTGGCTTAAGTCCACTCACCAGGGAAAATTACGCACGAGATATCAAAGTGCTGCTCGAGCTCACTGGTGAGCAGCCGCTAACTGAAATCCAGCCAGCCAATATCCGGCGTTTCATAGGTACGCTGCATGGGCGCAATCTGGGAGGAAAAAGTATTGCGCGCATGCTTTCCTCCTGGCGCGGATTTTTCAATTACCTTATCCAGCATCGCGATTTCAGCAACAATCCTTGCATAGGCATGAAAGCCCCAAAATCGCCTAAAACCCTGCCGCAGGCATTATCCATAGACCAGAGTGTCAAGTTTGTCAGCCTGGAAGGCGACGATATACTCACACTACGCGACCACGCCATTGTCGAGCTTTTTTATTCATCAGGGTTACGCCTGGCCGAGCTTATCGGCCTGGATACAGACGCACTGGATTTTGCAGAAGGCACGGTGACCGTCACCGGCAAGGGCAATAAAACCCGCATCATTCCCATGGGCAGCCATGCCATAAACGCCATGCAGCAGTGGCTGCAAGCCCGTGCGCAGATTGCCAAAGCCGATGCACATGCCGTATTTATCACCCAGCAAGGCCGCCGCATCAGTGCACGCGCAGTGCAGTACCGGCTCAAGGAATGGGCGATCAAACAAGGCATCAACAGCAATATGCATCCGCACATGCTGCGTCATAGTTTTGCAACACACGTGCTGCAATCTAGCGGAGATCTGCGGGCAGTACAGGAAATGCTGGGCCACGCCAATATCAGTACTACGCAGGTGTACACGCATCTGGACTTTCAACACTTAGCCAAGGTTTATGATGCCGCACACCCCAGAGCCCGCAAGAAATAGGCCCTCTTGGTACGCCAGCGAACATCAATGGAACTTGTATCGGGTAATAATCCCTAACCATATAGCAGTTTTTATCACCGCCATCTTGTGGCAAAATCGGGCTTGAAGTATCAGCTTGAATATCAAAGCACAAATGTGGAATCTTTCTTCATTTTCTAAAGGACAATCATGGAACATCAACTACCCCCACTACCCTATGCTAAAACCGCTTTAGCACCCCACATCTCTGAAGAAACCTTCGACTATCACTACAGCAAGCACCACCAAGCCTACGTGACCAACCTCAACAACCTGATCAAGGGCACCGAGTTTGAAAACAGCACTCTGGAAGAAATCATCAAGAAGTCTTCCGGCGGTATTTACAACAACTCAGCCCAAGTGTGGAACCACACTTTCTTCTGGAGTTGCATGAAGCCTAGCGGCGGCGGTGCTCCTACTGGCACGCTGGCCGATGCCATCAATGCAAAATGGGGTTCTTTTGACGAATTCAAGAAGGCGTTTCAGGCTTCTGCTGTCGGTAACTTCGGTTCCGGCTGGACATGGCTGGTGAAAAAGGCTGACGGTTCAGTCGATATCGTCAACATGGGCCCGGCAGGTACTCCGCTGACCACTGGCGACAAGGCTTTGCTGACGATCGACGTGTGGGAACATGCCTACTACATCGATTACCGCAATGCGCGTCCAAAGTTTGTTGAAACATTCCTGGCTTCATTGGCTAACTGGGATTTTGCTGCTGCGAACTTCGCATAACACTCAGACCTGAAACCTGATTGTAAAAGGCCAACTGGATACCAGTTGGCCTTTTTATTTTGATTAAATAGATTGAACTTCCTTGGCTTCTAACGCAAGCAATACCTGCTTACGCTCTACCCCCCAGCGATAGCCAGATATGGCACCGTCATTCCTTACCACCCGATGGCAAGGAATAGCCACCGCCAGCGTATTGGCTGCACAGGCACCAGCGACTGCGCGCACGGCTTTGGGTGCGCCTATCAGGCGGGCAATGTCGGTATAGCTTACCGTCTTACCAGCTGGTATCTGGCGTAAAGCCAGCCATACCCGTTGCTGAAAAACCGTACCACGGATATCGAGTGGCAAATGACGAAAATGTTCTGAGCCTGTGACTGGCGACTCGATATAACCCACTACCTTGGCAACCAGTTGCTCAAACTCACCATCACCACCAATCAGATGCGCCCTCGGAAATACATCCTGCAAATCCCGTGCAAGCTGGTCGGGATCATTACCAAGAAATATCGCACATACACCAATCTTAGTACTGGCCACTAAAATTGAGCCCAAGGTACATTCGCCGACGGCAAATCTAATCTCGACATTGGCCCCACCAGCGCGGTAATTACTGGGTATCATACCGAGCACCTGTTTGGATTTCTCGTAAAAGCGACTGTTGGTATTATACCCAGCCTCGTAAATCGCATCGGTCACTGTGCCGTCTTTGGCCAGCTCGTTTCTCACACGCCTTTCCCTGTGTGTGTCCGAGTAAGCTTTGGGCGTGAGCCCGGTGACGGCTTTAAACACGCGGTGGAAATGATAAACGCTCATACCCGCATTTCTGGCCAGCGCATTGAGAGGTATACCCGCTTCCGAGTTTTCTATCTGCTGGCAGATGTTCACGATAATAGCTGCATGCTGCTGGGCAAGTGCTGGCTGATCCGGCTTGCAGCGTTTGCAGGGGCGGAAACCTGCCTGCTCTGCCTGTTCTCGAGTGGTATGGAACTGCACATTCTCCGGCCGCGCCCTACGCGCTGCGCAAGAAGGCTTGCAATAGACGCCTGTCGTCCTGACTGAATAGTAAAAAGTGCCGTCAGCCTTGATGTCGCGCGCGACCACAGAAACCCAGCGCGGGTCGTGCTCGGCGGCATAAGCTAGTTGTGCGTTTTTGTCTGATATTTTCATTTGACTTGCGTTGTTCATCTGGTTGCCTCTGCAATCATACACACGATGAACACCACTTTACCCATGCCCTGATTAGCGCACACTCCGAGTCTTGCTTTTGAATTCACGCATTAGCTTTGATAGGTTCTGGCTATAATTGATTCAATACCTTAATGCCTGACTATGAAAACCATCGACCATAATATGGACCACGCCATCGCCGATCCATATCAAGCAGCAACTGATTTCCTGTCCTTGATAGATAGTGACTGGGCCTGTCTGATCGAAGACGTGGGGCCATGCCTGCTACAAGTAAAGCTTGAACAAGGGCCTTACGAGTCACTGGTACGCGCTGTGGCCTATCAGCAATTACATGGACGGGCAGCAGCAGCCATTACCGCGCGCATGCTGACGCTTTACTCCGGCCAGTTTCCCTCACCTGAGCAACTGGTGGCAACAGAGTTCGACCAGCTGCGCGCCTGTGGTTTTTCTGCACGAAAGATAGCAACAATACAAGGCATAGCCAGGGCGGCATTGAGTGGTGTAGTGCCGGGGCGCGATGAAGCTGACACCATGACCAACGATGAATTGATCGAGAGATTGGTCACCTTGAAAGGCATAGGTCGCTGGACGGTAGAAATGCTACTGATATTCACGCTCAGCCGGCTTGATGTATTGCCCGCAGATGATTTTGGCGTCAAGGATGGCTACAAACGCTTAAAATCAATGGATGCACCACCTACCAGCAAACAGATAACGACTTTGGGCGAGGCCTGGAGCCCTTATCGCAGCATTGCAGCCTGGTATTTGTGGCGAATGCCTCGCTGAAATAACATGGCACTAAGTGCGCAACATTACTGTCGACTACGCCAGTTGTTCGCTCTGAAAGCAGTCCACCAGAAAATCCATTACCGCACGTACTGCCGGGGTATGGCGCAGGTCGTTATGCACCACTAGCCAGAGGTCGTTGGCAAGCATACTGCTATCAACATCCAGCCGCTCCAGCTCAGTTTCCCGGTTGGCCGCATAGTGCGGCAACACTGCGATGCCAACACCGCCCACTGCTGCGATGCGCTGTGTTTCAAGATCATAAGTGCGCAACACAATGGGGCGATTATCGGCATAGCTTCTCAGCCATTGTTGATGCAGAAGATTTTCCATGCTTTTATCGAAGGCGATAAAAGCATAGTTTTCGGGCGACGTCGTCGCCAGATAGGCCGGGGAAGCATACATCGAAAAAGTCACGCTACCGATCTTGCGCGCAACAAGGTCACTTTCCGTTGGCCGTATCATGCGCACTGCAATATCGCATTCGCGATGCAGCAATGAGGCCACGCGCGCTTCGCCGATAAGCCTGATATGAATACCCGGAAACTTCTGACGCAGCTTGCCCAAATGCGGCGCGATAAGTGTATTGGCCATGGTGGGCGGCGCACTGATGGATACTTCGCCAGTAAGCCCGAGCTGGCCAGCCATTGCGGCACGGCCTACAGCAAAGGCTTCGTCTTCCATCTTGGCCCCTAGCGCGGCGATGCGGCGGCCATTGTCGGTAAGTTCGTATGAACGTGGGCGTCTGTTTACCAGTTTGAGGTTTAGCGCCAGTTCCAGCGCCGCGATACGCCGAGCAATGGTGGCATGATCCACCTTCAATTGACGCGCAGCCGCAGACAGTGATTTCTCACGGGCAAATATGGCGAAATAGCGCAGGTCTTCCCAATCAAACATCAAATTTTCACAATCCGGCGCTAATGTTAAGGATTAATTTTGAGCATTTTTTCACATGTACTGTGAATATATAAGGAATTGTACATGATGGAGAGATAGGGCATCATGCAATAGGCGTAAATTTACGCCTCCTAGGCCCGGCTGCGTCCCGCCACTTCGCCAATTGTGATTTGCCCCTCATCAATATTGCTGGATTAGCTCTCATGTTCAATGTAGTTAGCATTGCGTTAAAGCGCCCCTATACCTTTGTGGTCATGGCATTGCTCATGCTGATCGTCGGCACCCTGGCTGCATTGCGTACGCCCGTAGACATTTTCCCCGAAATCAAGATACCGGTGATTGCGGTGGTCTGGCAATACACGGGCTTGCCCCCCGACGAAATGGCGGGGCGCATCACAACGCTGTACGAGCGCGTGTTGACCACCACGGTCAACGATATTGACCATATTGAAGCCAACTCCTACACCGGCTTTGGCATCGTCAAGATATTCTTCCAGCCCGGTGTGAACATCGCTACCGCCAATGCCCAGGTGACTGCGGTATCGCAAGTCGTTACCCGGCAGATGCCGGCAGGCACCACCCCGCCGCTTATCCTGAACTACAGTGCTTCCACCGTGCCTATCCTGCAGATTGCACTCTCCGGCAAAGGCATGACTGAGCAGAATCTGGCCGATCTCGGCTTGAACGTGATCCGTACGCGCCTGGTGACCGTACCGGGCGCTGCCGTCCCTTTCCCGTTTGGCGGCAAGAGCCGCCAGGTACAAATTGACCTCGATCCTTCTGCCATACAGGCCCGCGGGTTATCAGCACAGGATGTCGCCAATGCCCTGGCTGCGCATAACCTGATCTTACCGGTCGGTACGCAGAAGATAGGCAACTTCGAATATACCCTGCACCTCAACAACTCGGCGTCGACGATAGAAGATTTGGGCAACCTGCCAGTGAAAGTGGTCAATGGTGCTACCGTGTATGTGCGTGATGTAGCGCATGTGCGCGATGGCAACCCACCACAGAGCAATATCGTACATGTCGATGGCGCTCGCTCGGTACTTATGTCTGTGCTTAAGAACGGCGCCACCTCCACACTTTCTATTGTTTCCGGCATCAAGGACAAGCTTGCCGAGATCAAGTCCAGCCTGCCGGATAACCTGGTGGCTTCCCCCATCAATGACCAATCTTTATTCGTACGCGCCGCCATCAGCGGTGTAGCGTTCGAAGGTGTGCTGGCAGCGGTGCTCACCAGTTTGATGATCCTGTTGTTCCTGGGTAGCTGGCGCTCCACGGTGATTATTGCCGTGTCTATCCCACTGTCTATTCTGGGTGCCATCATGGGCTTGTCTGCCATCGGCGAAACGCTCAACATTATGACTCTGGGCGGACTGGCGCTGGCGGTAGGGATATTGGTGGACGATGCCACGGTGACCATCGAGAACATCAACTGGCATCTGGAACAAGGCAAGCCGGTGGAGCAATCCATCCTCGACGGTGCAGCCCAGATCGTCACCCCGGCATTTGTATCGCTGTTGTGCATCTGTATCGTATTCGTGCCTATGTTCTTCCTGGAGGGCGTATCGCGCTTCCTGTTCGTGCCTATGGCCGAGGCGGTGATGTTCGCCATGGTGAGCTCGTTTATCCTGTCGCGCACCTTGGTGCCGACCATGGCTAACTACCTGCTTAAGCCACATGCGCCACATACCGATGAAAATGGCGTAACGCTTACTTCCACCCGTAACCCCTTGATACATTTTCAGCGTGGCTTCGAAGCACGTTTCGAACGTTTCCGCGCAGGTTACAAAGACTTGCTGGAAATGGCGGTATCGCATCGCCGCATTTTCGTACTGGGTTTCCTTGTCGTGGTAATGCTGTCTTTCCTGCTGATCCCTTTTCTTGGCCGTAACTTCTTCCCGGCGGTAGATGGTGGGCAAATACTCATGCATGTTCGTGTGCCAGTCGGCACACGAGTAGAGGATACGGCTGCGCGCTTTGCCACCATACAGTCAGCCATCAAGCGCGTTATCCCGGCGGAAGAGATTGTCACTATTGTGGACAATATCGGTATGCCTATCAGCGGCATCAACATGACGTATAACAATACCGGTCTGATAGGCGCGCAGGATGGCGATATTCAGATTGCACTCAAGGAGGACCACAAGCCGACTGCCGAGTATGTGCGCCGCTTGCGGGAAGAGTTGCCACGCCAGTTCCCGGGCACCACGTTTTCTTTCCCGCCTGCCGATATCGTCAGCCAGATATTGAATTTCGGCTCGCCTGCGCCTATCGATCTGCAGATACGCGGCGGTAAGCTGCCGGATAATTTCGATTATGCCAATATGCTATTGGCCAAGATTCGCCTGATTCCCGGCATAGTCGATGCCCGTATCCAGCAGTCACGCGCCAACCCGGTGTTTGACATCAATGTTGATCGCACACGTTCACAAGAGGTGGGTATCAGCACGAGAGATGTGACCAACAGTCTGGTGGTGAATCTTGCCGGCAGCTCACAGGTTGCGCCCACTTTCTGGCTGAATCCGGCCAATGGCGTGTCCTACCCTATCGCCATGCAGACACCACAATATCGGCTGGATACTTTAAATGCCCTCGCTAACCTGCCAATCAGCAGTGCCAATGGTAATAGCTCGCAAACACTGGGCGCTCTGGCCACTTTCAAGCGTAATACCAGCAATGCTGTAGTTAGCCAGTACGATATTCAGGCCATGGTGCAGATCAATGCCACCACACAAGATAGAGACCTGGGCGCAGTCGCCAAAGATATCCAGCGCATCATTGCCGATACTGCCGACCAGGTGCCCCAGGGTGCAACTGTGGCCCTGCTGGGGCAGGTCAAGACCATGGATAGCGCCTTCTCCGGCCTGCTGTTCGGCTTGTTAGGCGCCATCGTGCTGATCTATCTGCTGATCGTAGTCAACTTCCAGTCATGGAGCGACCCGTTCGTGATCATCACTGCGCTACCCGCCGCACTGGCCGGTATCGTATGGATGCTGTTCGTGACCTATACGCCGCTGTCAGTACCGGCATTGACCGGCGCCATCATGTGTATGGGGGTCGCCACCGCCAACAGTGTGCTGGTGATCAGCTTTGCACGTGAGCGCCTGGAACAATTAGGCGATGCCACTGCTGCGGCTATTGATGCAGGCTTTGTACGCTTCCGTCCGGTATTGATGACTGCACTGGCCATGATTATCGGCATGACGCCGATGGCGCTGGGCCTGGGTGAAGGCGGTGAACAAAATGCCCCGCTGGGCCGCGCCGTGATCGGTGGCCTCATATTCGCCACTATTGCCACGCTCATGTTCGTCCCTGTCGTATTCAGCATCGTACACAGGCATTACAACAAACAATCAGCACCAGATCCAATTGGAGAACTTCATGCCGTCTAATCAGAATCCCGGCCATCCTCAAGCTATCGGCAAGCACCGCACCTTGCGCATCAGCGGCATCGTAGCCGTGATTGTAGCCGTTGCCATCGTGGTCACCGGGGTAGCCACGCGAGCCAATAACAACAAAAACCTCAAAGAATGGACAGACAAGCAGGCAGTGCCCACGGTGAGTGTAGGCGTGCCCGGCAGTGCGGGCGATGGCTCCAGCCTGGAGCTGCCAGGCCGTTTCGAGGCTTATGCGCGTGCGCCTATCTATGCACGCGTCAGCGGCTATCTCAAAAGCTGGAAAGTGGATATCGGCACACGCGTAAAAGCCGGCCAGTTATTGGGCGAAATTGAAACCCCAGACCTCGACCAGCAATTGCTGCAAGCCCGTGCCGACCTGGCTAGCACGCAAGCCAATGTGGGCCTGGCTGCAACCACTGCCAAGCGCTGGCAGGATATGCTGGTGACCGACTCAGTCTCCAGGCAGGAAGTGGATGACAAAAACGGGGATCTTGCTACCAAGCAAGCCATGGTAAAAGCAGCGCAAGCCAATGTTGACCGTCTTCTAGCGACCAAGGGATTCGCTCGCATCGTCGCCCCTTTCAATGGCACATTAACCGCACGCAATACCGATACCGGAGCGCTCATTAATGCTGGCGGTGGTAGCGGCCCAGCACTTTTTGAAGTGTCGGATACACGCAAATTGCGCCTGTATGTCAACGTACCGCAAAACTACGTCAACAGCATCAAACCCGGCACCAACGCCAATATCACTGTGCCTGAGCATGCGGGCAAGACCTATACCGCCACGGTGGAATCCACCTCCGGCTCCATTGATGTTGCTTCTGGAACCATCCTGGTTCAACTCGCCGTAGATAACGCAGTCGGCGAATTTCTACCAGGCGGCTTTGCCAATGTCAGCTTCGGTTTGCCTGGCAATAAGGCTGCGTTGAATGTACCTTCCAGCGCATTGATTTTTGACCAGTCCGGCATGCGCGTGGCTACTGTTGGCGCCGACAACAAGGTCACCGTAAAAACCATCGTCATCGCACAAGACTTGGGCAAAACCATTACTTTGAGTTCCGGACTCAAACCGGATGATCATGTCATTGAAAACCCGCCGGACGGTATTGCCGATGGCGATATGGTAAATGTGGCAGATAACAGCAAAGCCGAGCTTGCGAATGCCGAACCTGGCAAGCGTGATAAAAAATGAGTCCGTTAAGAATACTATCTGCGCTCGCGCTAACATTGATATTGGGCAGCTGCTCGCTTGCGCCAGAGCTAAAAACACCTGCAGTACCTGTCGCAGACAATTACAAGGAGGCTGCACCGTGGATGCCTGCGCGCCCTGCCGATGAGCTATCACGCGGTCCTTGGTGGAAGCTGTTTGGCGACCCACAGCTGGATGAGCTGGAACAGCAACTCATAACCAATAACCCAGACCTGGCTGCCGCTGTTGCAAACTACAAGCAGGCTCAGGCCTATAGCGACCAGTTGCGATCTGGCTTATTCCCCACCCTGACCGGTACTGGCAATGCCCAGCGCAACCGTCAGTCTGACAGGCGCCCATTGCGAGGTGCCAATAGCGATAGCGAATACAGCTCTTACTCCATAGGCGTACAGGCGGATTATGAGATCGACTTGTGGAAGCGCGTCAGCAATCAGGTTGCTGCAGGCAAAGCCAGCGCAGAGGCAGCACAAGCCGACCTGGAATCGGCACGATTAAGCTTGCAAGCACAGCTGGCGGAAAACTACGTGGTGTTGCGCGGACTGGATAAACAGATCGCGCTGCTGAGAGGTACCGTCACCGCCAACAAGAAAAGCCTGGACCTCACCAGGGCACGTTATGACGGTGGGATTGCGCCTAAGCTGGATGTAACCCGTGCGCAGACCCAACATGACACCGCACAATCGCAAGTCGAGCAGGCACTGGCGCAACGGGCGGTGACTGAACACGCCATTGCAGCACTTGTAGGTGCGTCGGTTTCGCAGTTCAGCATCGCTGCCACCGCTGCCGAAATGCCCGCGCCAGAAGTGCCACTGGGCGTGCCTTCCAGCTTGTTGCAACGCAGGCCAGACATTGCCGCAGCTCAGCGTCGCGTAGCTGCGGACAACGCCAGCATAGGGGTAGCACGTGCTGCGTTCTTTCCCAGCCTCACACTCAGCGGCATCGTTGGCTTTCAGAGCGATACCGCCGGCAATTGGATAGCCGCGCCTAATACCTTCTGGTCAATTGGGCCATCGCTACTCATGAACTTGTTTGATGGCGGTAAACGTAAGGCTCAAGTACGTCAAGCCGAAGCTGCGCTGGATGAATCCGGTGCGCGTTACCGTAGCGTGGTGCTTAGCGCATTCCAGCAGGTGGAAGACAACTTGGCCTTACTCAACCACTATCGTGCTGCCGCCGGCTCACAACTATCTGCCTCCGCCGCTGCACAGCAATCTCTGGACTTAGCTATGAGCCGCTATCGCGCTGGTGCTGTCAGCTATCTTGAAGTAGCGACCTCACAGGCACTGGCATTACAGACACAACGTGATCTGCTGGATCTGAACACACGCCAGCTACGCGCAAGCGTGCAGCTGATCCGCGCATTGGGTGGCGGCTGGACTCAACCGAGTTAAGATGTTTTAGAAGTATTGAAATTGAAAACCCCTGCCTGACTCACGTCAGGCAGGGGTTTTTGAATTGGCGGAGTGGACGGGACTCGAACCCGCGACCCCCGGCGTGACAGGCCGGTATTCTAACCAACTGAACTACCACTCCTTACTGTTAAACAACAACAGCGCTTCGAAAAAACTGGTGGGTGCTGACGGGGTCGAACCGCCGACATTCGCCTTGTAAGGGCGACGCTCTACCAACTGAGCTAAGCACCCAGTCCTCACGAAGGCCGCCATATTACCTTAATTTTTGTAATTTGCTAGTGCAAAAGTAAGGATTATTATTAGATTTTTATCTTGATGGAATTACAGGCAGACAAATCAGTTGCTTAGCATTTCTGACCGTAAAACTGGATCAGGCGTTAAGTGGAATTTAACGCCTGCATAGCGATTACACATCTGATTCAGTTATTTTTCTACGAAAGCGCGCTCGATCACATAATCTCCGGGCTCGCCTATGCGCGGCGAAACCACAAAACCTCTGGCATCAAGCAAGGCGGCGGTATCCGCCAACATCTGCGGGCTACCGCAGATCATGGCTCTATCATCGCTTGGGTTAAGCGGCGGCAAGCCGATATCATCGAATAGCTTGCCGGAGTTGATGAGATCGGTCAGGCGGCCCTGGTTGCGGAATGGTTCACGAGTGACGGTAGGGTAGTAGATCAGCTTATTACGGATCTCCTCACCGAAGAATTCGTTGTTCGGCAATTCTTTTTCTATGAAATCTGTATACGCCAGCTCACTCACATAGCGCACGCCATGGATCAGCACGACTTTCTCAAAACGGTCGTACACTTCGATATCCTGAATCAGGCTCATGAATGGTGCCAAACCTGTGCCGGTCGACAGGAAGTAAAGATTTTTTGCGGGCTTGAGATCATGGATAACCAGCGTACCGGTAGGCTTGCGGCTGACCAGTAACTCATCGCCCACTTTCAGGTGCTGCAGGCGCGAGGTCAGCGGGCCATTTGGCACCTTGATGCTGAAAAATTCCAAATGCTCTTCATAGTTAGGGCTGGCAATACTGTAGGCGCGCACCAGCGGACGGCCTTCAACCTGCAGGCCTATCATGACAAACTGGCCGTTTTCGAACCGTAAACCAGGGTCGCGTGTAGTCTTAAAGCTAAACAGGCTGTCATTCCAGTGATGAACGCTCAATACGCGTTCGGTAGCAAATGTGCTCATGGTTTCTTTTCTTGTATGTTATTTAATTTTTGAACGGCATTATTGAACGGCTGCGGTGAGCGCCGGCACGGCTTCAAACAGATCAGCCACCAGTCCGTAATCGGCCACCTGGAAAATAGGTGCATCCGGGTCCTGATTAATGGCGACAACTATACGGCTGTCTTTCATGCCATAGGTGTGTTGCACCGCACCGGATACGCCAACCGCGATGTAAAGTTCGGGCGCAACGACGACCCCAGTCTGCCCCACCTGGATATCGTTGGGGGCAAATCCGGCATCCACGGCAGCGCGAGTGGCGCCCAAGGCCGCACCGAGTTTGGCAGCCAGTGGCGATAACACTTGCTCAAACTTCTCGGCACTACCCAAGGACCTGCCGCCGGATACCACTATTTTTGCTGAGCTTAAAGCCGGCCTGTCGGATTGGCTGCGCGTTTCAGATAGCCAGCGTGTGCCGACAAAAGCGGCTGGCGCCTCAATGCTAAAGACCTCCGCACTACCGCCAATGCCAGCTGCTGCAAAATTGCTGCTGTGCACGGTCAATATCTGCAGAGCATCTGTGCTCTGGATAGTGGTATGGATATTTCCGGCATAGATAGAGCGCACATAAGTGTTATCCGCTTTAATTTCCAGCACATCTGAAATCATCGCCACATCCAGCAACGCAGCTGCACGCGGCAGAACATTGCGGCTGAATGAGGTATGGGCGGCCAGTATCACTTGGTACTCCTGCTTTATGGCAACCAGCAGGTTGGCCACATCCTCAGCCAAGGGATGTGCCAGATGTGCTGCATCAGCGTGAATGACGCGCTCCACCCCCTGAATGGCAGCGGCCTGTTGTGCAATAGCACCAGAGCCGACTACCAGCACATGGACAGGCGCATTCCAGAACTGTGCCGCAGTGACTGCCTGGCTTACAGCCGGGTTAAGTTGACGACCATCGTGTTCGGCCAGAATCAGGGTTTTCATAGTTGTATTCCTTCATGGGAGCGCAATTTACTCAATAGCTCGGCAACGCTACCAACCTTGATGCCAGGCTTTCTGGCTGGCGGTTCTGTCACCTGCAACAGCTTAAGGCGCGGTGCAGCATCTACACCCAACTCAGCCGCATTGAGGTTTTCAATCGGTTTTTTCCTGGCCATCATCAGGTTAGGCAGCTTGACGAAACGCGGGTCATTAAGGCGCAGGTCCGCAGTCACCACCGCAGGCAAGGCAAGCGTCAGGTTTTCTGTACCACCATCCACCTCCCGCGTTACGCTAATTTCTTTGCCCTCTACCTTAAGCGCAGAGATAAATGTGGCCTGCGGATAATCCAACAAGGCTGCCAGCATCTGCCCGGCTTGCCCGGCATCATCATCTATCGCCTGCTTGCCGAGCATGATCAGATCAGGCTGTTCACGCGTCACCACCGCTTTAAGGAGTTTGGCTACGCCTAATGGCTGCAGCTCATCTGCACTTTCCACCAGGATAGCCCGGTCTGCGCCCATCGCCAGGGCATGACGCAACACATCCTGATTAGCGTTTGTACCCAGCGAGACGACAACCACTTCAGTGGCTTTACCCTGCTCCTTGAGGCGCAAAGCCTCCTCGATAGCATTCTCGTCAAATGGGTTAACGCCCATTTTCACGCCAGCAATATCCACATCAGAGCCATCGGCCTTGATGCGCACCTTGATGTTGTAATCGACAACCCGTTTCACTGCGACCAGTATTTTCATTTGCATTCCTCTACATTTTCCGGCTAATTTCACATTTGCTGGCTATTTTATAGTAGCGTATAATATTTGTTAAATGGATTATAAAGATATTATATATCTAATAAACAGATATAAAGTCTATGTAAAAGCCGTGATGTATTTGAGAGTCAGTTTATGAAATATAGTTTGAGACAACTTGAGATATTCGTCGCCATCAGCCGCACGGAAAGCGTATCGCGTGCCGCTGAGGAACTTAACTTGTCGCAATCGGCCACCAGCACGGCACTGGGTGAGTTCGAACGCCAGTTCGACCTGCAGCTTTTTGACAGGGTAGGCAAATCACTGCGCATCAATGAAACGGGGCAGCAGCTACTGCCCCGCGCCGTCGAGTTGCTGGACAGGGCGAAAGAAATTGAAGACCTGCTAAGCGGCCGTAACGGCTTTGGCCCCATGAAAATAGGCGCAACACTCACCGTAGGCAATTACCTGGCTACATTGCTGGTAGCGCGATTTTTGCAGGACCATCCCGAAAGTCGCATCCAGCTGCAGGTACACAATACCCGCACTATCGTGCAGCAGATTGCCAACCATGAGCTTGACCTTGGCATGATAGAAGGCGATTGCCATCACCCCGATATTGAAGTGCAGCCGTGGATAGCCGATGAGCTGGTGGTATTCAGCGCACCGGATCATCCGTTGGCAAAGCTGCGCAAAGTACCTATGCAGAAACTACTGCTGGAGCCGTGGATCTTGCGTGAAAAAGGCTCAGGCACGCGTGAAACTTTCGACCGCGCCTTTCATAACCAGCATGCCAGGCTCAACATCCGGCTCGAACTTGAGCATACCGAAGCCATCAAACGTGCCGTGGAATCCGGCCTGGGCATAGGCTGCATTTCGCACCTTGCCCTGAAAGACGCTTTCCGCCGCGGCAGCCTGGTGCCGCTAGCCACGCCGGAGCTTGATCTGGGCCGCTACTTCTACTTTTTGTGGCACAAGCAGAAGTATCAGACTGCGGGCATACGCGAATTCCTGGCCTTATGCAGAAGCATGACCGCCGGCATTGAGCGCAGCGACCAAGTTAACCTACCGTATATTGCTTAAAAGGGTACGACCTAACCATGCAGCGCGATGTAATGAATTACGATATTTTGATAGTGGGTGCAGGCCCTGCCGGGCTTGCCGCCGCCATCAGGCTCAAACAACTTGCCGATGCGGCGGGCCGTGAATTAAGCGTGTGCGTGCTGGAAAAAGGCGCTGAAATCGGCGCCCATATTCTTTCTGGTGCGGTGATAGACCCCATTGCACTGGATGAGCTGATTCCAGACTGGCGCAATCAAGATAACCCGCTCAAAACCGCCGTGAGCAAGGATGAGTTTCTGCTGCTGAGTCAGGAAAAATCCTGGGCTATCCCGCACTGGCTGATGCCGCCGTTGATGAACAACGAAGGCAATTACATCGCCAGCCTGGGTGAAGTCTGTAAGTGGCTGGCGCAACAGGCTGAAAACTTGGGCGTGGAAATCTACGCAGGCTTTGCCGCGCAGGAGCCGCTCTACAACGAGAAAAAACAGCTGGTGGGTATCATCACCGGCGATATGGGTGTCAACGCGCAAGGCCAACCAACGGCGCAATACACACCGGGCATTGAAATACGTGCGCCCTATACTTTGATTGCAGAAGGCACCCGCGGCTCGCTCACGCGCGAACTGGAAACCCGCTTTAATCTGCGCCGCGATGCCTCGCCACAGAAATACGGCCTGGGCCTCAAGGAAATATGGCGCATCCCGGCTGCCCAGCACCAGCCCGGATTAGTTCAACACAGCATGGGCTGGCCGCTGACCTCGGATATCGGCGGCGGTTCCTTCATTTACCACTATGGCGAACAGCTGGTTTCTATCGGCTTCGTGGTGCATCTGGATTACGCCAATCCACACCTGTCGCCATTCGATGAGTTTCAACGCTTCAAGACACACCCTGCCATCAAGGCAATGCTTAAGGATGGCAAACGCCTGAGCTATGGGGCAAGAGCGATCAGCGAGGGCGGGTTGCAATCATGGCCGGAACTGATATTCCCAGGCGGCGCGCTCATCGGCTGCAGTGCGGGCATGGTCAACGTGCCACGTATCAAGGGCAGCCACAATGCCATGAAATCCGGCATGCTGGCGGCAGAAGCAGCCTTTGCTGCGCTATCCAGTAACTTGGCCAATACTGTGACCAGCAATATGCCAGGCGACGCAGCCTCGCAAGAAGACAACAAACTGCTGCATGCCTATCCAAAAGCGCTAAAAGCCTCCTGGGTATGGCGCGACCTGGATGCGGTACGCAACGTCAAGCCTTTGTTATCGCGTTTCGGCTGGGTCGGCAACGTGCTGGCAGGCATGGAAATGTGGCTGGCTGGCTTCAACGTGCGCCTGCCGTGGACGCTGCATCACCAGCGCGCCGACCATCACAGCACACGGCCGGCTGAGGGGATGCCTGCCATCACCTATCCCAAGCCGGATGGCGTGTTCAGCTTCGACAAACTGAGCTCCATCAGCCTCAGCAATATCAGCCACGACGCAGACCAGCCTTGCCACTTGCGCCTTAAGGATAGCGCTATCCCTATCCGCATCAACCTGGCGAAATTCGACGCGCCTGAGCAATACTATTGCCCGGCCGGGGTTTATGAAATCATTAAAGGTGAGGGCAACACAGACCGCCTGCAGATCAATGCGCAGAACTGCATCCACTGCAAAACCTGCGATATCAAGGACCCGACACAGAACATCGTATGGGTGCCGCCAGAAGGCGGTAGCGGACCTGTTTACTCAGGCATGTAATAGTTTTTTCACGGGTTTTTAACATTTGTCTGTTAAAATATTTTTCATGTTGCAGCGTTTAATCTTAAGTTTTTCACTGATATTCCTGTTTGCCCTGAGCCAACAGGGCGCGGTGCTGCATGAGATTTCGCACTACGCCGACATCAACCCAAGGTCACAGCAGCAAGACAAAGCACCGCATTCCTCCGTTTGCGACAAGTGCCTGAGCTATGGTGAATTAGCCAGCGCATTAAGCGTCAGCTACTTTGCACCACCCATACTGACAGCCGGTTATGAACTCACCGCTTTCAGCAGCAGCAACCATCCCAGCAACACCCTACTGTCATACCTGGCGCGCGCGCCACCTCTACAGTCTTAACTACTAATCCGTTTCCGCCCCAGCCATTTGTATGGCTGGCGTAGCCGTTTGCTATGCCTGTCCCGCACCGGCCCAGCCACTCGGCAAGACTAAGTTCAAGAGGCAAGACTATGATGATTCAACATCCAAAATTCCCGCGCATTGCTGCCAGCAGCATCACGCGCCGTAAAGTTTTTATCGCAGTAGCACTCGCGGTCAGCAGCCCGCTATTTTCCGCACCAGCACTGGCTGATGATGCAGCTAGCACTAAGCAAACCGGCCCTGTCAGCATCCAGGCCCCTGCCGTACCCGTCACCGGCAACCCGCTGGGCGTAGGCTCGGACGAACTGGTAGTACCGGTAGCCGTATTGAATGGCCGCGAGCTTTCACTCAAGCGTGAGAGCACTCTGGGCGAAACGCTCAACTCCATTCCTGGCGTTAGCTCTACCAACTTCGGCCCCAATGCATCACGCCCGATTATTCGCGGGCTGGATAGCGAAAGAGTACGCATCATGCAGAATGGCGTGGGTGTGCTCGATGCCTCCAGCCTGAGTTTTGACCACGCAGTAGCCGTGGACCCGCTCATCATCGAACAGATCGACGTGGTACGCGGCCCGGCTGCCTTGCTATATGGTGGCAGCGCGGTTGGCGGCGTGGTGAATGCCATTGATCACCGCATCCCCAAAGAAGCGATAGACGGCGTCACCGGCCGTAGCGAAGTGCGCTTTGGCGGTGCAGATGACCAGCGAAATGGTGCGGTGGTGATGGATGCCGGTAATGGCATGCTCACCATCCATGCCGATGCCTATGGCCGCAAAACCAATGACCTGGAAATCCCGGGTTTTGCGCGCACCAGCCAGCTACGTGCAGCAGGTGCTGATCCGGTCATCGACAAACGCGGCCGCCTGGTGAACAGCAGCGCCAAGGCCGATGGCGGCGCACTGGGCGCTTCTTTGCAGTTTGAAAAAGGCTATGCGGGTATCTCCTACTCCACCTTTAACAATAACTACGGCACCGTGGTCGAGCCCGGCGTGCGCATAGACCAGAACAGCGACCGCTGGGATTTCGCCTCGGAATTCAAAGACCTCGGCAATGTCATCAACCGGGTAAAAGTGCGGCTGGCGCATACCGACTACCAGCACCAGGAAATTGAAGATGGCGAAATTGGCACCTCCTTCAAGAACCGCGGGCTGGAAGGCTCCATTGAGGCAGGTCATGCCAAGATAGGCAATCTGTCCGGGGTGGTTGGTCTGCAATTCCAGAACTCGAACTTTGAAGCCTTGGGGGAAGAAGCATTTGTGCCAAAAAACAAGACTGACAGCAAAGCCGTCTACATCTATGAAGAATTGCCCATGGATGCCATCAACCTGGATAAGCTGAAACTCACTTTCGGCGGCCGCCTTGAGCATGCCAAGCTTGATTCTGACGGCGGCGCCAATTTTGGCGCGGCTACCTCAAAATCATTCAACCCAAAAAGTGCCGCCACCGGGGCACTGTTTACCTTGAGTGAAAACTGGGCTATCGCAGGTAACCTGTCGCATAACGAACGCACCCCCAGCTACTTCGAGCTGTTCGCCAATGGCCCGCACCTTGCCACCGGCCAGTTTGAGCGCGGCAGCACCGATCTGGATATCGAACGTGCCAACGGCATAGATGCCCAGCTACGCTGGAAATCAGGCCATGACTCATTCAATATCGGCAGCTACTACACCCGCTTCAGCAACTTCATCAGCCTGCAAAACGACCCCAGCCTGGATGACCCGATTAATAACCTCAGCGGCGCGCAGTTTGTCGCTGTGCCTGCAATATTCAAAGGCATAGAAGGCGACGGTAAATTCAGGGTGTATGAAGACACAGGCAAGCTGGACCTGCTGCTGCGCGGCGACTACGTACGGGCCACTAATCGCGACACCGGCGAGCCGCTGCCACGCATCTCGCCGCTGAAACTGGGCTTTGGCTTGAATTACCAGCTCAACCGCTTCGGCTCACGGCTGGACGTGTTGCGCGCATTCAAGCAAGACCGCAATGCCGATAACGAAACCACCACCGATGGCTACACCTCGGTCAACGCCACCGTTACTTACCTGATTCCCGCAAAGTTTCACCTCGAAGCCTTCGCCAAAGGCTACAACCTGCTGGATCAGGAAATCCGCGAGCACAGCTCCTTCCTCAAGGATATTGCACCGCTAGGCGGAAGATCAGTATTGGTGGGCTTGCGCGGGGAGTTTTAACTTTAGCCGTTTATGTTGACAGGCATAAAGCCTGTCAACATACTTTCATTAACGATTGCAAAGTTATGCGGTGTATATTTTAGGTTAGGACATAGAATGACCGAACAGGAAGAACACTACGTTCACTTTGCGATGTGCATTACTTGGCTAAACGATTCATGGGGACTTCTCCATGCTATAGAAGATCAACCAAACAATCCTCTCAGATGGGCTGCTTTTCGCTTTGCGTTAATTGAGTACAGCAAGCCTTATAAGCTTTCTCATGGCTCAACCAAAAATTTCAAATTGGACACTTCACTTATTCCAACTGAGCTACTACCACTTCATGAAAGAATAATTAATTCACGAGACCAGGTGCATGCACACTCAGACATCACAGTCATGGAGGCTAAACTACATGTCCATGAATCCATGGGAGAGCGATACACATTAATTTCGCAGAATCGTATAACGGGTGTTGAAGAGCTTCCTAACCTTAAAAAGGTTATTGAGCTAATTGAGGCAACTCTTGACAGCATGTATGAAAAAGAAAAAATATTACAAGCGGGATTGCCCTAAGAGCCTCATGGATATTGCCTCACAGGGCAGTCCACGTAGGATGCGCTAAGGCACGCAGCACATCGTTCGAGAGGAATGGAAAATGCACCTCATGAGCAATGCTCCATCCCACTTCGCCGCCCCTAAAACTTAACAATACCCGCCCCCTCACAAGGTATGCAACTTGCTTTTATTTGCCTACTTTACAATGAAAAGCACTGCCCTGTGAAGCGCATGGATACTGCCTCGCAGGGCAATAGTTTTGGTGTTGTGTTGATAATTATCCGGGGAGGATGTAATGATTGATGGGCTTGTACAACTGTTTCTGTGGCAGGGCTTGGGCGAGCTTGCTTCGCATTTCCTGTTGCCGAATATTCCCGGGCCGGTGCTTGGCCTGCTGCTCTTGTTTGCTTTTCTCCACTATAAAAAAGGTGTCAATGAACCGCTGGCATTGGTGGCGGATAGCTTTCGCCAGCATCTCGGCTTGTTGTTTGTGCCTGCATCTGTGGGTGTGGTGTTGTTTCTGCCAGACTTGAAAACCCATGCTGTTGCAGTGACGGTGGCACTGGTGGTGAGTGTGGTGCTGACCATCGCGGTGACCGGGTTGGTGCTGAAGGTATTCTGGAGGGCGACACATCATGACGAATGATCGCCTGCCGATTTCGGAAATCTGGGTTTATCTCTCCGGCAACCCTTTATTTGCGCTGGTGCTGACACTGGCGGCTTATCAGTTTGCTTATATCCAGTATGTGAAATCCAACCGCCACCCGATTGTGAACCCAGTGGGGGTGACGGTGCTGATTGTGGCGGTGGGCATCACGCTGATTGATATGCCTTACAAGCAATATTTTGAGGGTGCGCAGTTTATCCACTTTTTGCTGGGCACCGCTACTGTGGCGCTGGCTGTGCCTATTTATCGCGGCTGTAATGACCTGAAAGGCAAGCTCTTGCCGATTACCCTGGCGCTATTGATCGGTAGTATCGTCTCCGTCAGCAGTGCAGTGCTGATCGCCAGCGCACTGGGGGCCGGCGACAATATCGTCGGTAGTATGCTGGCGAAATCGGTCACCGCACCTATCGCCATGGGTATCGCCGAGCGCATCCATGTATCGCCAACACTGACCGCGGTATTTGCAGTCGCCACCGGCATGATAGGCTCGATTCTGGCGCCATACATCATGAATGCCTTGAAGATCAAACCCTGGTGGATGCGCGGCACTGCCATCGGAGTGGGCGCTCACGGCCTGGGTATTACCCGCGCCTTTAGTATCAATGACGAAGCCGGCATGTATGCCAGCATGGCGATGGGCATGAATGGCGTGCTGAGTGCAATCGCGCTACCGACGATTTTGGGTTACATGCGTGGCTGAGTGATGCTTGGTGCATCAGCCTGGCTAAGAGCTTCAACAGCCACTGAACCCAGGGCTTGATTGGTATACTGAACCTCTGCAAAATAAAGGCTCATTATGCGTAACGGCGCTTGGTACTCTCAGTTTGCAAAAGTCACGGCCCACTTTTGTGGTCGGCCCAGGGTATTTGTCATTGCTGTTGGCGTGATTTTCGCTTGGATAATCACGGGGCCGATATTCGGATTCAGTGATACCTGGCAACTGGTAATCAACACCGGTACCACTATCGTCACATTCCTCATGGTGTTCCTGATTCAGAACACGCAGAACCGCGATACGGAGGCTATCCAGATCAAGCTGGATGAGCTTATCCGTGCAACCAAAGGCGCACATAACGCCCTGCTCGACCTGGAAGAGCTTGAGGAAGAAAACCTCGATGCCTTTCGCACCAAGTATCAGGCACTGGCCAGCGCGGCGAGAGCGGAGCTGGATGCCGGTGCTCTAGATACGGGTACACCAGAGCCCTAATTACTCAGCTTTACTATCATGCACGGTTAAAAATAAAATCACGGAGATAAAGTGGCAAGCAAGAAATTGGTCATGAATTCGTTCTGTGCCTGGGATGGCGAAATACTGGTACTTAACGTACTCGGCACACCCAGCGCCAAGCTCGATGTGATAGGCAAGCCCAAGGGCAATCAACTCAAAATCAGTGTCACCGCCTCCCCCGTGGCAGGCAAGGCCACCGACCACATGGTCAAGTTCCTGGCCAAAGAGTTTGGCGTGACTATCAAGGATATTGAAGTGGTGTTCGGCAGATTCAATATCAATAAACAGCTGCGCATTACATCACCCAAAAGCTTGCCTGCCGTCATTAGTAAAAATCTAACACCTAAGTAATAAGCCGGATTTAATCTCTCTTAGCAATTGTGTTCTCGCCGGCGCAAGAGGACAATATTGACCTTGCAAACTTTAGGGCTATTTCAGTAAAAGCAAAAGATCAGCGCGCAGTCTTGCGCTTAGCCCCGCTGAACCCTCCCGGTTTTAAATCCCAACAAGGCAACCTCAATGGCAACCGAATTATTCAATAACGGGCATCACGCCTGTATCGTATTTAGCGACCTGGTAGATGACACCGCTTCTGAAGCGGTCCAATCCAACCAGTTTCTGATCGTCACCGATGGACATGGCGCACTGATAGACCCGGGCGGCAACATGACCTACAACGCCCTGATGCTGGGCATGGGCAAGTTCTTCCATTTCAGGAAACTGGAATATATCCTGGCTTCGCACCAGGATCCGGATATCGTGGCCTCCATCAATAAATGGATGGTGGGCACAGAATGCAAGGTGATCGCCCCCAAAATATGGGAGCGCTTTTTGCCGCACTTCTGCGGCGTGGGCAATACCGAGGGCCGCATTATCGGCGTGCCGGATGAAGGCATGAATATCCAATTGGGAAATACCATCATCAAGGCCATTCCGGCGCACTTTCTGCACTCTGAAGGTAATTTCCAGTTTTATGATGTCACCAGCAAAATCCTGTTTTCCGGCGACCTGGGTGCCTCCATGGTGCCGCATGATCTGGCGGCGATACCAGTCACCGACTTCGCTGCCCACATCGGCGCCATGATGCCTTTCCATCGGCGTTACATGGTATCCAACAAGGTCTGCCGATATTGGGCAAACATGGTACGTAACCTGGAGCTTGAGGCGATAGTGCCGCAACACGGGCGGCCATTTATCGGCAAGGAAATGGTCACCCAGTTCATCAATTGGGTAGAAACTCTGGAATGCGGTGTGGATATATTTACGCAGCAAAACTACCGCATTCCGTAAGGCGTGCACTAGAATATACCGAGCTAAAATATCCGGCAGGCATCATCTGCCGGCGGTATATCAGTCGCCTGATAACCTTGTCAGCGCCAACAAAAACTTAGGAGGAACGCATGCCTCAGGAACCGAAATCATCCAGTTCAGGAGATAGTTTTAAAGAAGAGTTTCTTAAACACTATCTCTCCGTAGGTATCGGGGCGCTCGGCAAGAAAGATATAGACGCGCTGGTGATGCACCTGCTGGATAAATACGGGTATGACGGCACCCCGCTGCACAAATATCCCAACCAGGAGGTGAGCGCCCTGCTGCGCGCGCCTGCGGCAAAAATCAAACAACTGCGTTATGAGGCCGGCCTGAAATACGGCGGTCGCGTTGAGGATCAAGCCAAGGCGAGGCTGCTTATGGCTTTATCCCACGCGGTGCTTGAGATTGAATCTAAAAAAATCTGCCTGATTATTGAAGATGCGCTGGCCAAAAACTGGCTGCAAGGCCAGCTTAAAAATAACGGCCTGATTTTCGACTACTCATTCAATACGGAAATCATCAAAGTTGAGCCCAAAGGCCTGTTTTCTGTATTAGGCCAGTTTTTCGATGCTGGACACACCGAGGCCTTCAGGCTGGCGTTTGAGAAAATAGCAAAAGACAAGAAAGATGACGAACTACGTGCAGCCTTCATCAAAATCGCCAAGGATTTTGCTATCGAGTCTGCCAAAAAAGCTGGAGGCGCCGTGCTTGCAAGCTTTGGTCTATTGAGCAGCTGACCGTTATTTTTGATACAGAAAATTGCCCTTCATTCCAATTGTAAAGTTAATTGCATCTTTGCTGCGCTTGCGATGAATCAAATGCCAGTACTCACAAACAGCGCATACTGCTGCTTCACGTTACCCACCAAGAGCCGCCTTGCCTGCCACCAACCCTAAACTCTTTCTATTCCTGGCGTCGCTGTTGTGGGCGGGCGTTTATCTGATGCTTCCGGCATTGTCTGAAGCCATAGTTTCAGCGTTGCCGGTAACACGGACCAGCCATTTGGGCGGTGCGCTCCAGTTTTTCTTTTACGACACTCCCAAGGTACTCATGCTACTCACCGGCATCGTATTCATCATGGGCATGGTCAACTCATACTTCACACCCGAGCGCACGCGTGCCTTGCTGGCTGGCCGTATGCAGGGATCGGCCAATGTGATGGCGGCTGGCTTGGGCGTGCTGACGCCATTTTGCTCCTGCTCGGCAGTGCCGCTTTTTATCGGTTTTGTACAGGCGGGTGTTCCATTAGGGGTAACTTTTTCATTTCTTATTTCCGCGCCTATGGTCAATGAGGTTGCGCTGGCGCTACTGCTAGGCATGTTCGGCTGGAAAATCGCCCTGCTTTATCTCAGCCTTGGACTGACTATCGCGGTAGTCGCGGGTTGGGTAATTGGGAGTTTAAAGATGGAAGCCTACCTCGAAGACTGGGTACGCAATATGCCCAAAGTGCAGGCTTTAGCTGGTGAAGATGGTATGTACTTGGCCCAGCGCATACAAGGCGGCTTCGATGCGGTGCGTGAGATCGTCGGTAAGGTCTGGCCATACATACTGGCAGGCATCACCGTGGGTGCAGGGATTCATGGCTATGTGCCGCAAGATTTCATGGCCTCGTTCATGGGCAAGGAGGTCTGGTGGTCGGTACCGTTGGCCGTGCTCATCGGGATCCCCATGTACACCAATGCGGCAGGCGTCATCCCTGTGGTACAGGCGCTTCTGGCCAAGGGCGCGGCTTTGGGGACTGTACTTGCGTTCATGATGAGTGTGATTGCCTTGTCGCTGCCTGAGATGATAATTCTGCGCAAGGTCCTGAAGGTGCGTTTGATTGTCACCTTCGTCTCGGTAGTTGCCACCGGCATACTTATGGTCGGCTACATTTTTAATACAGTCTTGTGACTGCCAACATAACAATTGGAGAGCATGATGAAAGACATCAAAGTGTTAGGCACTGGCTGTGCCAACTGTAAAAATACCGTCAAGCTGATTGAAGAAGTTGCCAGTGAAAGTAATACGGAAATCGCGCTGGAGAAAATCGAGGATATCCAGAAAATCATGACCTACAACATTATGGCTACGCCGGGCGTAGTGATTGATGGTGTGGTTGTTCACGCCGGAGGGGTGCCGCCACGTAGCAAGGTAGCTGGCTGGTTCGCTTAAAATAATAGTAACGCCGTAAGCCCGCACACAGCTTTAGATGCATATCCGCTGGCCTTGCGCTATGATACAAACCTTATCTTTTAAGCTCTCAGAGTCAAAACTATGGCACGCACAGTCAAATGTATTAAATTAGGTCACGAAGCTGAAGGTCTGGATTTTCCTCCTTATCCTGGCGAGCTGGGCAAACGTATTTACGAAAATGTATCCAAAGAAGCCTGGGCCGCTTGGCTCAAGCAACAGACCATGCTGGTGAATGAAAACCGCCTGAGCCTGGCAGACCCTTCGGCACGTAAATACCTGTCACAACAAACCGAAGCCTATTTCTTCGGTAGCGGTGCAGATACAGCTACCGGCTACGTACCAGAGAAACACTAAGGCATCTTTGCTTGCGATGGGGGGACTTCTCCCCCATTCGCACCAGGCTGTCACAATGTCACACCTTTGTCACATTAAAGACATAAAGTAGGGTTTTAATTTGTCGCCGCCAAAAGTGAACCCCGAATACTTCATCAATCGCGAACTTGGCCTGTTGGCCTTTAATCGCCGCGTACTTGCTCAGGCTGAAGACGAACGCGTCCCGCTGCTTGAGCGCCTTAAATTTCTGTGTATTTTCAGCAGCAATATGGACGAGTTTTTTGAAGTTCGCGTTGCGGGCGTCAAAGAGCAGATCAAATTCAATGACAGTCATGCCGGCCCGGATGGGCTATTGCCCAAACAGGTATTCAGCAAGGTAAGCGAAGAAGCGCACCAGCTGATTGACCATCAATATAAAATATTGAATGAGGTGGTATTGCCGCGGCTGGCAGAACAGGATATCCGCTTCTTACGGCGTGGCCAGTGGAATGATGTGCAGCGTGAATGGATAAGCAGTTATTTTTTCCGCGAGCTCATGCCCATACTCACGCCTATCGGCCTGGACCCTGCACACCCGTTTCCGCGCGTACTCAATAAAAGTCTGAATTTTGCGGTGGAACTGGAAGGCAAGGATGCTTTCGGCCGTAACTCCGGCGTGGCCATTGTGCAGGCACCTCGCGCACTGCCTCGGGTCATCCGGCTGCCCGCAGAGATTGCCGGTTGCGAATATGGCTTTATTTTCCTGTCATCCATATTGCATGCGCATGTGAATGAGCTGTTCTCCGGCATGCAGGTGAAGGGTTGTTACCAGTTCAGGGCGACGCGTGATAGCGACCTGACGCTGGACGATGAAGATACCACCGACTTGCGCCAGGCCCTGCAAGGCGAACTTTCACATCGGCAATTCGGTGATGGCGTACGCCTGGAAGTTGCCGATAGTTGCCCGCCTGAGATGTCGGCTTTTCTGCTCGGCCAGTTCGGGCTGGGGCAAGAGGACTTGTATCAGGTGAATGGCCTGGTCAACCTGGTACGACTGATGCAAATCCCGGACTCAGTAGACAGGCCGGATCTGAAATTCCCCCGTTACAGCGCTGGTATGCCGAAGGAGCTTATAAAAGAGCCGGATATTTTCAAGGCGATACGCAAGAACGATATTTTGCTGCACCATCCGTTTCAGTCGTTCAACCCGGTCATCGAGTTTATCCAGCAGGCTGCGGAAGACCCAGATGTATTAGCCATCAAGCAAACATTTTACCGTACCAGTGCTGATTCCACCCTGATGAAATCACTGATAGAGGCGGCTAAACGCGGTAAAGAAGTGACGGTAGTGGTCGAACTGTTTGCACGCTTTGATGAGGAGGCCAACAGTAACTGGTCCAAACTGCTGGAAGATGCCGGGGCCCATGTGGTGTATGGGGTAGTGGGCCATAAAACCCATGCCAAGATGGCCTTGGTGGTTCGGCGCGAAGAAGACAAACTGCGACGCTATGTACACCTGTCTACCGGCAACTATCACCAGCGCACAGCCCGCTTATATACCGATTTCGGGCTGCTGACGTGTGCAGACCAGATCTGCGAAGATGTGAATGATGTATTCGCCCAGCTCACAGGCCTGGGCAAGGCGAGCAAATTGAAACATCTGTGGCAATCCCCATTTACACTGCATCAGAACCTGATCAAGGCCATCAGTAAAGAAGTGGAAATCGCCAAGTCCGGCAAAAAAGCCCGCATTATCGCCAAGATGAATGCCTTGCTGGATGCCGATATCATCCGGGCACTCTATGACGCCTCAACGGCTGGGGTACAGATAGACCTGATAGTGCGTGGCGTTTGTGCGCTCAAGCCTGGGATTCCGGGGATATCGGAGAATATCCGCGTGATTTCCATCGTCGGGCGCTTTCTGGAGCACACGCGCATTTTCTACTTTCACAACAATGGGGAAGAAAACCTCTATCTCTCCAGCGCCGACTGGATGTACCGCAACTTCTTCCGCCGTATCGAAGTATGTTTTCCGATACTGGATGCCAAAGTTAAGAAGCGGGTGATGAAGGAAGGTCTGGAACCTTATTTGAAGGACAATCTGAATTCCTGGGAAATGCTGCCTGATAGCACATATCACCAGCGGCCGGCTCGACGCGGCTCAGCTTTCGGGGCGCAGCAATTCTTAATTGCGGAGTTTGGCCACGACTTGCCGTTAGACCTGTAGACAGCATGTAAAAAAGACGCAAACTAGGCCAAACAAGGATTTTGGCTTAGTTCAGCAGCAAGTTAATACCGACCTCTTTCCAGTACGCTACTTCGTTGCTTAACTCCGCCTGTGTCAGCGGATTATTTTCCAGCCATCCCGGCACAATATGCAGGTCAAAACCGCTCGAACCCCAATACAGGTTCAACTGAGGGCAATTATCATCCAGGCGGTTACGGTGAAACAGGATAGCCAGCCGTAAAATCAACACCATCAGGCAAGTATCATCCGTGACCGCGGGCATACTCAATTTACTGAGTGAACGCCGTTGCGCACGCACCAGAGTGCTCAGGGTTTGCTGCTGCATCTTGGAAAAACCCGGCATGTCGGCATTTTCGATAATGTAGGCTGAGTGCTTGTGGTAGCCGCTATGTGCGATGGAAATGCCGATTTCGTGCAGCTTGGTTGCCCATACCAGGTATTGCCTGGCTGCTTCCGGGTCCATGCCCAGCATGTCATCCACCTGCCCCAATAAGCTCAGCGCCAGCTTCTGCACCCGTTTTACCTGATCCCTATCCACATGATAGCGGCGCATAAAGCTGTTGACGGTAGCTACACGTATATCCTGGTGTTGCATGCGCCCCAAAAGCTCGTAGAGCACGCCTTCGCGCAAGGCACTGCTGGAGATGGTCATGTCGTTTATGTTGAGTAAATTGAATGCCGACAACATGATGGAAAGGCCGCCAGGCAAGACCGCAGCGCGGTCGGTGCTCAGACCTTCCAGCTGCAGTTTCTTTGTATCTTTTGCCTTGACCATCAGTGCTCGCAAACCTTCCAGGCCATCACGCGTGATGGCACCATCCGACAGGCCATTGAGCCGCAAAATTTCACCCAGGGAACGTGCAGTGCCGGAAGAGCCGACAGCCTCTTGCCATCGCCCTGATGCAAAGTTTTTTCGTATGATCTGGATTTCAGTAGCGGCTGCCAGTTGCGCGCGCTGGAAGTTTTCTTCACTAAGCTTGCCATCGGAGAAGAACTTTAAGCTGTAGCTGACACAGCCCATATAAAGGCTTTCCATCTCGACCGGCTCGGCCCCTTCACCGATGATGAATTCAGTAGAGCCGCCGCCTATGTCTATCACCAGGCGTTTATGGGCAGCCACCGGCAAACTATGGCTGACACCGACAAATATCATGCGTGCTTCTTCGCGACCTGCAATGATTTCAATAGGGAAACCCAGCGCCGCTTGGGCTTCTGCCAACAACTGGCGCGAATTTTTGGCGACACGAAAAGTATTGGTGGCGACTGCTCGTACCGCTTGTGGCGGTAAGCCGCGAAGGCGCTCACCAAAGCGCTTGAGGCAGTCCATAGCGCGACGTTGTGCATCGGCATCCAGGTAATTGTCTTTATCAAGACCAGCGCCCAGGCGCACAGCTTCACGCAAGGAGTCATGAAAAATCAGATCCCCATCCACAACACGTGCTAACTGTAACCTGAAACTATTGGAGCCTAAATCAACGGCAGCAATTTCTGAAAAGGTTGGAGGTTTTGTTGTCAAAACCAGCCTTTAGCGGACACACTCAAGTGAGTATTAAAAAACATTCGGATAAAACCTAAAAAAACACAGACCTCATTAAACCCCGAAATTCAGATGGATGTAAATGCGGGACTTAAGATTTTTAATTGAGATTTCCAATCTGGCACAAACGCTGCCTAATGCCTGCAGAAACAAGCATAAGGCAGCGCAGAACGATCTACTATGGCTCCAGCGTTTCGCGTTCCATCTCGTCTACTGAGGTATGGCGTACATCCTTACCTTTGACCATATATACCACGTACTCGGCAATATTCTTGGAGTGATCGCCGATACGTTCAATGGCTTTAGCCACGAACAGCACTTCCAGTGACATGGAAATCGTGCGCGGGTCTTCCAGCATGAAGGTAATGAGTTGACGCATGGCTGCACGGAACTGCTCATCCACCAACTCATCCTGACGCGCGACTTCTACAGTCTTGGTGATGTCAAGGCGGGCAAAGGCATCCAGCGCAGTACGCAGCATTTCGCGCACTTGTGCCACCATGGTTTTGATTTCATTAAACCGTGGTGTGTACATGCGATCGGACTCACAGATCTTTTGTGCAACCCGTGCGATTTTTGTAGCTTCATCGCCAATGCGTTCAAGATCGGTAATCGTTTTCACCACCATCATGATCATACGCAAATCGCCTGCAGCAGGCTGGCGGCGAGCAATGATATGACTGCAGTCCTCATCCACCTGCACTTCAAGCGCATTGACGCGATGATCATTGGCAATCACGCTTTGCGCCAGATTCACGTTGGCGTTCACCAGGGAGTCCAGGGCATTTACAATTTGCTGCTCAACCAGGCCACCCATCTGCAAAACTTTGGCGCGTACTGACTCCAGCTCTGCATCGTATTGCTTGTATGTATGTTCGAATTGCATAACGCACTTCCTTCTAAGATTTGCTTCGATACTATACTCAAAGCGGCACATGAATATAGTAGTGACTAAATACTACAGCCTAATCCTGATTTGTGACAGTTTCATGAAACCCTTTGCTTTTAGAGCAAAGCTTCATTTATTTTTGGTAAGTTTTAACGCCGTCAGCTGTTGCCAGCAACAATACATCGGCCGGACGCGCCGCAAACAGTCCATTCGTCACCACGCCAACAATCTGGTTGATTTTGGCTTCCATTTCAACCGGGTTGAGTATCTGTAAGCCATGCACATCCAGAATGACATTGCCATTGTCAGTGGTAAAATCGCGCAGCTTGGGCTGGCCACCCAGCTTGACCAGCTCGCGTGCCACATAGCTACGCGCCATGGGCAGCACCTCTACCGGTAGCGGGAACTTACCCAGCACCGATACATATTTGGTTTCATCACAGATACAGATGAATTTTTTGGCGCAGGCTGCCACGATTTTTTCACGCGTGAGTGCACCACCGCCACCTTTAAGCATATGCAAATGCTCGGTAATTTCGTCAGCACCATCTACGTAGATGTCCATGCCGTCGACCGCATTCAGATCAAACACTTCGATGCCATGACCACGCAGGCGCTGAGCCGTCGCTTCAGAGCTGGCAACAGCGCCATCGATTTTAGATTTCACTTTGGCCAACTCTTCAATAAAGAAATTTGCTGTAGAGCCAGTACCAACGCCAATGATGCCACCTTTAACGTAGGCTACGGCAGCAAGGGCTACCTGTTGCTTTAATTCATCTTGTGTTGCCATTTCTACTTTTACCCCTATGTTTTCTTTATAATCTTACGTTTACTAATAATCACGCAACTTTGAATCATACACCTCGTCACCCTCAATGAAAAACGACTACCTAGAAAAAATTCGCTCTGCCCGCGTATATGACGTGGCAAAAAAAACCGCACTTGAGTTTCAGCCTAACCTGTCCGCACGTCTAGGCAATCGCATTTTGCTTAAGCGTGAAGACATGCAGCCGGTGTTCTCGTTCAAGTTACGCGGTGCCTATAACAAAATGGCACACCTTTCTGCAGATGCCCTCAAGCGCGGCGTTATTACTGCCTCTGCGGGCAACCATGCGCAAGGTGTAGCGCTTTCTGCACAGAAACTGGGATGTCGTGCTGTGGTCGTGATGCCCACCACCACGCCGCTCATCAAGGTAGATGCCGTGCGCAGTCGGGGTTGCGAAGTCGTATTATTCGGTGACTCGTATTCCGATGCTTACCTGCACTCTCTGGAACTGGAAAAGTCGCAAGGGCTAACGTTTGTCCACCCTTACGATGATCCTGACGTTATCGCTGGCCAAGGCACTATCGCCATGGAAATCCTGAATGAGCATCCAGAGCCGATAGAAGCGATTTTCTGTTGCGTCGGCGGCGGCGGGCTGATTGCGGGAATCGCAGCCTACGTCAAGGAGCTACGCCCTGATATCAAGATCATCGGCGTTGAAGCTGTCGATGCCGAGGCCATGACGCAATCGCTAAAAGCTGGCAAACGCGTGATGCTGGATCAAGTTGGCTTATTTGCCGATGGCGCTGCCGTCAAGCAGGTGGGCGAAGAAACTTTCCGCCTCTGCCAGGAGTATGTGGATGAAATGATCGTGGTGGATAACGATGCTATCTGTGCCGCGATCAAAGACGTATTTGAAGATACCCGCTCGATTCTGGAGCCAGCCGGCGCACTTGCTACTGCCGGTATCAAGGAATATATCAAGCGCAACAATATCACGGGCAAAACACTGATCGGCATCGCCTCTGGCGCCAACATGAATTTTGACAGATTGCGCTTTGTGGCTGAACGTGCCGAAATTGGTGAAAAACGTGAAGCGGTATTGGCCGTCACGATTCCGGAAAAACCCGGTTCGTTCAAAACCTTCTGCCAATTGCTGGGCAATCGCAGCATTACCGAATTCAACTACCGCTTCTCGGACCCTGAGCGCGCCCATATATTTGTAGGCCTGGCCGTGCAGGATCCGGCAGAGTCAACGCAGCTGGTAAACACCTTGATTGCTCAAGGCCTGCCAGCACTGGATTTGAGCAATAACGAGGTAGCCAAGCTGCATTTGCGGCATCTGGTTGGCGGTCATGCACCGCAAGCTGATCACGAATGTGTGTATCGTTTTGAGTTCCCTGAGAAACCAGGCGCGTTGCTAAGATTCCTGGAAACCATGGGGCACGACTGGAATATCAGCTTGTTCCATTACCGCAACCACGGCGCAGACTTCGGCCGTGTACTGGTAGGGATACAAGTGCCACCTGAAGATCAAGCTGAGTTCAGAGCTTTCCTGGACAAACTGGGATATCCATACTGGGATGAAAGCAATAACCCGGCGTATGCGTTATTTTTAGGCTAAAAAATTGGCTAAAATCAACCAACTTGCTGGCTGATTTTAGCCTGTCGCGTTTCGGCAAAAATCCAATGCATTGTTTCACAAAAACTTTCTACCCACATGCCAGCTAGAATGAATCTTGCTGCTTAATATCGATCATCAGAGTGAAATGAACCTATCAAGCCACCGCAGTGACTAAATAGCAAAACAAACGCTGCATTCATAACCAGAAATATCAGGAGATAGTGAATATGAAATACCCCCCCCGCTTGTCGACGCTATATGCAGCCCTCATTTTTTCCACTCTTGGTGCTATTGCAACCACTAGCGCCATCGCTGGTGAAAAAGGCGTTGCCTATGTCTCCAATCAGGATGCCGGCGTCACGGTGATTGATCTGGACACAATGGAGACCACTGGCACCATCGATATCCAAGGCAAAAGCCCACGTGGTATTGGGGTAACTGCAGATGGTAAATTGCTGATTACGGCCAACAAGGACGATAGCAACATTTCGGTCATTGATATCGCCACTGGCCAGCTAGTAAAACATATTGAGGTAGGTAAGAACCCTGAATTTGTGCGGGTAATGGGAAATTATGTATATGTCTCCACCGAACCCAGCTCCAAGGGTGGTCCACCGCCTAAACCCGGTGAAGTCGTGAAGGATGACGACGATGATGATGACAAAGTACCGGCACGCATTGCCGTAGTCGATCTGAAGCAGGGTAAAAAAATCCGTGAAATAGTCGGTGGCCCGGAAACAGAAGGGATCGAGTTTTCCAAAGATGGCAAGAAGCTCATTATTACCAACGAAGCTGACAACACCATCACTGTACACAACATTAAAACCGGCAAGTTGCTGAAAACCATCCCGACTAAACAATATGGCGACCGCCCACGTGGCATCAAGGTATCCCCAGATGGCCGCATGTACGTTGCCACCCTAGAGTTAAGCAATAAAGTTCTGGTACTGGACAGCAAGTTCAAGGTATTGCGCACGGTAGACACCGGCAATTCGCCTTACGGCATCTCGTTCGACCGAGATGGCAAACGCCTGTATGTTGCCAGCTCCAAGGAAAAGGCATTGCAGGTGTATGACGCGAAAACCTTTGAGAAAATCAAGGATATCCCCACCGGCAATCGCTGCTGGCATTTCAGCTTCACCCCTGACGACAAGCAAATTTTGTTAGCCTGTGGCAAATCGGATGCAGTGCAGGTAATCGATGTAGAAAAGTTGGAAAAAGTGAAGGAAATTGGCGACAAGGACATGCCATGGGGCATCGTGACATATCCTAAATCCATGGGAAGCCTGGATAAACCCTGATAGATAGTTACTCATTATGAATAAAAAAGCCTCGCAATTGCGAGGCTTTTTTATTCAATGATTCCCGTAGGTTTATCATCAATACTCACTTGGTTCTTTTTCTCCCAATACTCGCGCAACCCTGATTCGCCTTTCTTTTCCGCCCAGTCTGTAAGGTGGGTACGTTGGCCTTGGTATTCATACAAAGGGACTGCCATGCCGCACGATGTCTGAACTAAATCGACAGTCAGTATAAATATTTGCCTGGCACCGGCAATCGTTTCGAATCTGCCAAGCATAGCCTCCCACTCGCCATCTCGTGGGTGGATGACTCTCGCCGTGCCATACAGTCGCAGTATCAACGGTTTACCCTCAAACGCGCTAAACATCAGCGTCATACGCCCATTTTCCAGCACATGCGCAGCCGTTTCATTGCCGCTACCAGTCACATTCAGCCAAGCTATGGTGTTCGGATCCAGTACCCGCAATGAATCCAGGCCCTTGGGAGAGAGATTGACATGGCCGTCCGCTGCTGCCGTAGCAACAAAAAACATGTTCTGCCGCCAGATGAAATGAATGAGCTCCTGGCTGAGCTGTGGATACTGTTGTGCCACTTTTGAGTTCCCTGACTACTTGAGCTTGTCCATGATGATCTCCCAGTCGCGCGGATCAACCGGCGTGATCGAGAGTCGGTTACCACGTTGCAGGATGCGCAGGTTAGCCAGCTCTGGTGTTTCACGCATTTCTTTCAAACCTAACAGGCGCGTCTTCCGCACCAGTTTGACGTCCACATTGAACCAGCGTGGGGTTTCCGGTGTAGCTTTCGGGTCAAAATACTTATGGCCCTTGATGAACTGCAAGCGATCGGGATAGGCCGCAGTACTGACCTCTGCAATGCCTGCAATCCCCGGCTCATCACAATTGGAATGGTAAAACAGCACACCATCGCCTACCTGCATTTGATCTCGCATAAAATTGCGGGCCTGGTAGTTACGCACGCCATACCAATCCACAGATTGATTGGGCATCTTTGCCAGATCATCGATTGAAACATCTGATGGCTCAGATTTCATCAGCCAGTAACGCATTGTATTAACCTCATCGCTATCATCTTAAATATTCTCTATTAGCCATAGATTCTCGTATCATAACCCGACTTAATATTGATTCAGAGGCAAGCCATGGCAAAAAATGTACTGGGTACTACACTACAAGTGTGCAGCCTGGACCCACTCACCGGATTTACCCGCAACGGCTGTTGCGACACCGGGCCAGAAGACACTGGGAGTCACACCGTATGCATACAGGCCACAGAAGAGTTTTTGGTTTTTTCCCAGTCCCGCGGCAATGACTTGAGCACACCACGGCCGGAATACGGTTTTGAAGGATTACAACCTGGAGATCGCTGGTGTTTGTGTGCCCCGCGCTGGCATGAAGCCGCCGAGGCAGGATTCGCACCGCCGGTGATACTGGAAGCCACCCATGAAAAATGCCTGGAACACGTGAGTCTGGGGGATTTAAAATATCATGCGTTAAGATAAGTCAGTAGAACTTGTCTTCAATTCATTTCGTTGAAAAATCAAGGCTAGCAAGGCGCAGAGACGAAGACAGTACAATGCGTACGGCAAGCCGAATGTAACGCAGCTAGCGTTGATTTAGCAATGAAATGGGAGGAGTTCCCCGCAAATGAAGCCTAAGCCAGCATCCTGAACCAAAAAGGCTCAAGTGGTAATAGTCTAGAGCGCATTAGGTGCACCCGCAAATGGAGCGCGCTCACAGCAACTCGAATGACCAAAACCGATGCTATAAACTAGTTCTAGGAATATATAGCTTAAACGACACCGCAGGGAACAAAGGAAACTCTAGTAGGGAAAAATGACAGCGTGACTACAGCCAAACTAAAACAGCTGTAAATTTAGAACAACATATTTTGCTCGGCTACTGCACTATCAATCTGATCCTGCATGGCAACGATTCTACGCTTCAAATCACCGATGTCAACGCCGCCACTGCGCGTGGTCAACAACTCATGCGCCAGATTCAACGCTGCCATGATGGCAATACGCTCAACGCCGATAACCTTGCCGGTATCCCGTATTTCACGCATTTTCTTGTCAAGGTAGTTCACTGAAGTAATCAGACCTTCACGTTCATCTTCAGAGCATGAAACCTTGAATTCACGCCCCATGATGTTGACATCAACACCTCTTGTATCACTCATACTGCACCCTCTGGCAATTGATCAATAAGGGCCTCAAGACGGGTACTGGCTTTTGCCATTTGCTCCTTGATTTGCTTGGTCTCATCTTGCGCCTGCGCAAGCGCTTGCCGCAACTCGAGATTCTCCGTGCGCAAGGATTGGCATAAGGCAACCAGCTGCGCTACCTTTTCCTCTAAAGCTTTTAAATCTGCATCCATGGCAGCACTATAATTGTAAAAAGCCTGTACGGTCAACTGCTAAGCGTTAATTTTGAAAGTATTACAAGATGTTAACAGCAAAAAATATTTTTGCTGTACTGAACTTGAATCACTTATAATCGATTCAAGTTGTCAGGTGCCGATGTCATGAATCAATGACTAGGTGAAACTGGGAAACAGGTGCGTATTGCTGAATTAATACCAATACAATGCCTGTGCTGCCCCCGCAACGGTAAGCAAGCGTGGGTTCATCCACACGCCACTGAACTAGCTGATTAAATCAGCAAATTGTTTGGGAAGGCGATGAACCAAATCTTGTGAGCCCGGAGACCGGCCTAACAACCTATGCTTGGAAATACCGCGGGGTGACGGTACTCAAACGCAATGCCTATATTCATAATTCCGGCCTTCGTTCTGTACGCTCTATCCTCTGTTAGCCTTAGGCTCATCCTGGGTATTTCCTTTTTTGATATTGGCATGCGGGGTCGCATGCCACAAGCTGGGAACTACCATGAAACAAACTACTATTGCGAGCCTCATCGGCTTGCTTTTTTCGCCATCCATTTTTGCTGCCACCACCACCGTTCAGACTAGCGATGTCGTTGTTACTGCCAGCCGCATTGAACAGCCCATAAAAAATGTTATTGGGGATGTGACAGTCATTGAACGCGAGGAAATTGAGCGTGCAGGACAGTCTTCTTTTATTGAATTACTACAGACTCAGCCAGGCATCGAAATAAGCTCTACTGGCGGGCCAGGTAAAACCTCCAGCGTCTTCTTTCGCGGTACAAATCCCAACCAGGTTGTAGTGCTGATTGATGGTATGCGCGTTGGCTCAGCTACAGCGGGCACTACGACATTCGAGAACCTGCCGCTTGCTCAAATTGAAAAAATTGAAATTCTGCGTGGCCCTGCCACCAGCCTGTACGGACAGGATGCCATTGGCGGCGTAATACAGATTTTCACCAGAAAAGGTGACGGCACTCCCAGATTTAACGCTGCCATCGGCTATGGCAGTTACAACACCAAAACCGCTGAAGCTGGCGCTAGCGGTAGCATAGGTGACACTCGATTTTCTTTAAATGCATCCAGCCTGGATACTGATGGTTTTTCGGCAAAGCGCTTTCGTACTGGTGTCCAGCGCGATGATGATGGTTATCGCAATTTGGCTTTTAGTGGTTCTGTTTCGCACCGTATTGCCGAAGGCCACGAATTGGGGCTGCAACTATTAAGCAGCGAAGGCCGTAATCGCTACGACAGTAGCAATACGTTTTCAAATTACGGCAATTTGTCGCAACTGAGCTATAGCGTCTACAGCAAAAACCAGTTCACGCCATTCTGGTTATCCAATATCCGTCTGGGTGAAGGTATAGATGACTCAATCGACCATGCTGCCCCGAATAGCCGTTCACAGTTCAAGACCAAGCAAACCCAGTATTCGTGGCAGAATGATTTTAAATTGCCGCTTGGTACACTCACATTTCTGTATGACAGGTTAGAGCAACGCGTAAGCTCAACTACCGATTTTGACAATACTCAGCGTAATAATGACGGTTTCACCGGCAGCTATCTACTGAACTTGGGCGCACACTCATTCCAGACCAGTTATCGTAGCGATCACAACAGCCAGTTCGGCACCAACGATACCGGTGGTATTGGCTATGGCTTTAGCTTCAACCGGAATTGGCGCGCTACTGCCAGCTATGGCACTGCATTCAAGGCACCGACCTTCAACGATTTATATTTCCCCGGCTTCAGCAATCCCAACCTGAGGCCAGAGAAATCTCGCAATGCCGAGGCTAGCTTGCGCTACGAAGATACAACTAGCACTGCCTCATTAACTGCTTATGAAAATAAGGTACGAGATTTAATAGCCTTTGACTTCAGCCAGGCGCCTTTTGTATTTAACCTGAATGAGGCACGTATCCAAGGACTTACTTTGGCAGGCTCACATATCCGGGATAGCTGGCTATTTAAAGGTAGCGTAGATGTGCAATCTCCCAGGGACACTGAAACTGAAAACTTGCTGGTACGCCGCGCTAACCGTCATGCCAGCTTCAGTGTGAGTCGAGGATGGGGTGATTGGCGCGTTGGGTCAGAATTCATCGCATCTTCTGCACGCTATGCAGATGCAGCGAATACCGAGCGTATGAGCGGTTATGGCGTACTCAACCTGACCGTAGACTACAAAGTTAACCAAGATTGGAAGCTGCAGGCACGTTTAAACAATGCGCTGGATAAGAACTACACGCTGGTTTATGACACGTTCAGCGATGTAGCCTATAACACTGCCGGATCCAATCTGTTTGTGAGTGTGCGTTACTCACCGGCCAAATAGCTTGTTAAACGGTATCGGGCAAAAAAGCTCGATACCGTTTACAATATTGTTAATTATTAAAGGAGTTATACATGTTCTCAAACAAACAAAATTCCCTGTGGGTTGGTGCAATATTGATCGCATTAATCTTACTAACGCGGACCAATCACTTTGGCGACAGCATTTACCTGCCTGATGCCACGCTGGCAGTATTATTTCTTGGCGGCTTGCTGATAGCACGTACTGGCTGGCTTGGTATTGCCATCGCAGCGACGTTTGCGATGGATGCTTATGCGCTAGGCTGGAAAGGTGTTTCTGACTACTGCATGTCACCGGGTTATTGGGGGCTGATTCCGACCTATGCGCTGGTTTGGGGTGCTGGTCGATTCCTGGCGAAACGTGAACAGCCATTCGCCATACTGCCTTACGCCGTATTCGGCTGGGCGGCGGCGAGTGTAGCGTTTGTCATGTCCAATGCCTTCTGGTACAGCTTTTCAGACAAGGTAAGCTCACTTTCAGTAATCGAATTTTCACAGCGCGTTGCCCAGTATTACACTCCTTATGTTGGTTACGCCATGATGTACCTTGGTGTTGCCTGGGTTGCTACTCGCCTCTTCGGCAACAGCCTGTTGCTGAAAAAATCCTCACGCGCGTGAGCCAGGACCAAACTGGCAGCAGTGAAAAAGACAGCCGCCATGTTACGCGTATGCAGCGTAAGAAAGCGGTTGTCGACTCAGGTATCAATGCCGCGCAGATTTCACGCGGCCTCCTGCTAATCCATACGGGTAACGGCAAAGGTAAATCCACCGCCGCATTTGGCTTGCTGGCGCGAGCGCTAGGCCACGGCATGCATGCTGCTGTGGTGCAGTTCATCAAAGGCCGCTCTGATACGGGAGAAGAGGCATTTTTCCGTAACACGCCCAATCTGGTTTGGCATGTGATGGGCGAAGGGTTTACCTGGGAAACACAAGATGCCGAGCGTGATCGTGCAACCGCAGGTGCCGCATGGGAGAAAACACTAGGTTACCTGAATGATGCTGCCACCGATCTGGTCATTCTGGACGAGTTCACGTATGCAATCAAATACGGCTGGTTGAGCATTGATGAAGTCTGCCTCGCCCTGAAAAACCGCCCAACCATGCAGCATGTAGTGATTACCGGCCGCGCAGCACCGCAGGCATTGATTGACATTGCGGATACCGTGAGTGAAATCAATCTGGTGAAACATGCGTTCAAGGCCGGCGTACAAGCCATGCCTGGCATAGAGTGGTAATTTGCATGCTCACGTGTGAAGCTGCGTGAAAAACATCTCCTGCCCCGCCCTTCTGGTTTCCGCACCGGCATCCGGCCAAGGTAAAACCCTGACGACTGCGGCATTGGCCCGTGCCTGGCGCAATCGTGGCCTGCGAGTACGCGCTTTCAAATGTGGGCCGGATTTCCTTGACCCCATGGTGCTGGAAAAAGCGACTGGCCACCCCGTATTCAATCTCGACCTCGCCATGTGCGGTGAACAAGATGGCAAGGCTTTGCTTTACCAAGCTGCATCCAGCGCCGATGTCATTATCGTGGAAGGGGTGATGGGCCTGTTTGACGGCACGCCATCCAGTGCCGATATTGCGCTTCGCTACGGCCTGCCGGTCATGCTCAGTATCGATGCCAGCGGCATGGCGCAGACTTTTGGCGCACTGGCTTCTGGTTTGCTGGCTTACAATCCTGCGTTAGTGCCCGCAGGTGTTCTGGCCAACAAGGTGGGTAGCATGGGCCATGCCGATATGCTGCGAGATAACCTGCCACCGCATTTAAATTGGCTGGGTGCATTACCTCAGGATCAAGCATATACCCTACCGGAACGCCATCTGGGATTGTTCCGCGCGACAGAAATTGAAGACCTGGATGCCAGGATTGAGGCTGCGGCAGTCGCATTGGCAAATTCCAGTGAGTTGCCGTTACCACCCGAGGTCAGTTTTAGCTCTCCTGAAAATACAGCTATCCCAAAACTGCTGGCAGGTAAAACCATCGCCATCGCACGGGATGCAGCTTTTTGCTTTATCTACCCAGCCAACCTGCAATGCTTGACCGACATGGGGGCCACGCTTGAGTTCTTCTCACCGCTGCATGATGCAACCCTGCCAGAGTCCGATGCCTATTGGCTTCCAGGCGGCTATCCAGAACTGCACCTTGATGCAATTAGCCTCAACTCAAGTATGCGCGCTGCCTTACACACGGCATTCAACGCGCAGAAACCCATACTCGCCGAATGTGGAGGCATGATGGCGCTTTCCCAGTCCATCAACGGACAGCCTGCATTCGGGTTGCTGGATGGCACAAGCAGCATGCAGCAACGCTTGCAAGGCCTGGGCGTGCAACATCTTGATATGGAACCTGGTAAATTGGGTGCGCACACCTTTCATTACGGCAGCTTTGAAACTAAGCTAGCTCCGACCAAACTGGCTGAAACCAAGTTTGGAAAAGGCGAGGCGCTATACGAATCTGGCGCAATCAGGGCCAGCTTTTTACACTTTTACTTTGCCTCCAACCCGGCAGCAGCAGCGAGTTTATTTTTGTCATGAGCACCATGAGATTTTCAGACCCTGAGATCGCGGCGGTTTATCGCGCCATTGCCGAGCGGCGCGATATGCGGCATTTTGTGCCGGGTGAGATCGCTCCTGAACTGCTGACCAAGTTGCTCCGTGCCGCCCACCATGCCCCTAGCGTGGGCCTGATGCAACCGTGGCGATTTATCCGCATTACCGATTTGCAAGTACGCAAACAGATTTATGAGCTGGTGCAGCAAGAGCGCATCAACACGGCTAAAGCGGTGGGTGAATATGAAACTACCGCGCGTATGGCCGAGTTCATGCGGCTGAAGGTAGAGGGCATCATGGAGTGCGGCGAGTTACTGGTGGCCGCATTATGCGATAAGCGCGAGCAACATATTTTCGGCCGGCGCACCTTGCCCGAGATGGATATTGCCTCTGTCTGCTGCGCGATACAGAATATGTGGCTGGCCGCACGTGCAGAAGGCCTGGGCATGGGCTGGGTTTCCATGTTCGACCCGC